>Ga0209417_1000474_pt1 | contig 95168 bp, 92 predicted proteins | sample RifGroF2_FD_184002 | JGI IMG/M metagenome (GOLD analysis project Ga0209417, IMG submission 184002) | Groundwater microbial communities from Rifle, Colorado, USA - Groundwater F2 (SPAdes) (version 2) | ecosystem: Environmental > Aquatic > Deep subsurface > Groundwater | place: Rifle, Colorado... | reverse complement strand
TATCCCCATAGCTCCGCGAAAACAGTCCGCAGTTTCGTGCTATGGAATTATCCAACCACGGGTGATGAATTTCATGTTCTCGCCCGCTTTTTTATGCTCCCGTGCTCGGATAATTCTCTATTCATAATCCGCTACTTATAAAGCATGAATATTATCTTTTACAATTATAAAGAACCTTTTATTGCTATTTGACAGTCAGTATATTTATTATATGCAGATTATGCTCATAATGAGTGGTTATTTTGGGATGCGTATGCTTCCAACCTTTTCGCTCGTTCCAAGGCGCTATATAAAAATTTCTCTGCTGAAATATCCTTATAATCCCAATTCATAGCTTCTATTGCAATCGCACCTAAATAATTCGTTTCCACAATTTTTTTCATAGCCGCAGACCAATCAATCGTGCCGTCAAATGGTAACCGATGTATTGCATTTTTCATATAATCGTGTAAATGCAGTGCCATCAACCGAGAGTCGTATATTGATAATAAATCAAAGCTTGGATAATAGCGAAAATGATGGCAACAATCATAGCAAAATCCGATGCGTGGGGAATCTACTTGCTCCAGTACATAAGATAAATTGTTGAGGTTGTGTAAATTCTCCAACGCAACATTAACATTAAGCTGTTCAGCTTTTTCGGCAATTTTCTTTATTCTATTAAGTCCCAATGCGGTATATGGTTTGTCATCGTCGGGTAGGTGTACCACCATTGTCGGAATCTCAAATTCGTCACAATCCTTGACACATTGTAAATAACACTCGATTAAAGCCTCACCATCCAAATTATCAAGCCAGATGTTGTCTTGAACTTGGAATGGCGTGTGGATATTTTCGATAAAAAGACCCGCTTCCCGCGCAATATGCGGCCCGCTGCGGTAATCATTACGGTCCAAATATTCACTCCACCATAACAAAACACCATCAAATCCGGCTTCTTTTATTAACCGATAACGTTCCTTTACCGGCAACTCATATCCAAACCAATCATAAATAGTAATCATAATATGCTACTTTCTTTAAGCACCTGTTGACAATATAATTCAACAGGTGCTAAATTTTTATTGGCGAAATTTCTTTATTGAAGTATTCAATAGTTGATTTTTTAAAACATCTTCTTTTTATGCATAATATATGCAACAAGCGCAGAAATCAGTATTGATGAGCCGGCAACTATCAGAAAACCATATCTGCTGGTCTCAAACGGCATAGGTACATTCATGCCCCAAATGCTTGCTATCAGTGTCGGAATTGCCATTACAATTGTGATTGCTGCGAGCAGCTTCATAACTATGTTCAGGTTGTTAGATATAACAGATGCAAAGGCATCCATTGTTCCACTTAAAATGTCACGGTAGATATTACACATCTCTATCGCCTGTTTATTCTCAATTATAACATCTTCTATCAGGTCAATATCTTCATCATATTTTTTAATAAAATCGTATTTTTTCAGCTTGTCCAGAACCATATCATTACTGGTTAGTGAGGTTGAAAAATACACAAGTGATTTTTCGAGTGCAAGCAGCTGGAACAGCTCCTTGTTCTTAGTTGATTTAGTAAGGTCATTCTGAATATGTGTGCTGGTTTTATCTATCTGCTTCAGGTATTGCAAAAAACGGGTTGCATTCCTGTAAAGCAGCTGGAGCAGAAAGCGTGTCTTTTTATGCGGAAAAAATGTTTTAATTTTCCCGTCAGCAAAATCCGTAAACAACGGTGTTGACTTCAGACTTACAGTTACGATTGCTGTGTCAACTATGATAATACCAAGAGGTATAGTCGTATATAAAAAACTTTTGCCTTCCGCTTCGACTATAGGCATATCTACGATAATAAGGTAAGACCCGTTTTCAGACTCAATACGTGCGCTTTCCTCATCGTCAAGCGCTGCACGAACCCAATCGGGGTCCAGCTCAAGCTTTTCAATAATAGTTTTAATTTCATCTTCATTCGGATTGCAAAGGTTTACCCAGCAGCCTTTTTCAATTTCATCGGCAACTATCATTTTATCATCGACTTTTTTGTAGATTGTCAGCATTGTTTTACCATCCTTTCTTTGTTGCAGAATTAACCATCCTATACGGAGGGTTCATTTTGCTGTCTGAAAGAGATGTGATTTCTTTCAGATTATTACTTTAAATAAAAATTGAGTGTTTTCATGCCACGCAAAAAAACACCCATCTCATTCGTGAAATAACAATCCGTCAAGAATCAAAGTCAACCGATATAATTTTATGCCGGTTTTTCTTTCGAGGCGGACTTATTGGGGTGTCGTGATATAAAAACAAAAGTGTCTTCGCAGCAACTTCGAGGGTTACTATTACCCGCGGGATCGCATTCCATTATGTCTGCCTCCTTGTTTATTTAGTAGGTCTATTTTAACACAATACATGAAATTGTGCAATAGTTATTTTCGCATGAAATTACAGTTTAATATATATCAAACTAACAAATGAATTGTGATATTATTAATTTTGAAAAAACCATGCAGCATAGGCTTTTTCAAAATTGCTGAGGTAATTCATTTAATAGTTTCATATAGATAATTAATTCCCTAAAACAGCAAAAACCGGTGCCATGTTTTCTCTTTCTGTCATGGTTTCAGTAACCTCAACACCGCTGAGAGGATCATAATAATACTGGTAGCAGAACATCACAACGCCGTCACATGTTTCCTTGCTCTCAAGATATTCCATACAACGCTTCAGCACATCCTTATGTTCGCTCCATTCGTTTTTACCTGTACCGGCATAATTATCAACTCCGCTCTTTGCCTTGCCGAGTGAAATGCCGATATAATACCGAATATTTTCATTTGTCAGAAGCTTTTCCCAGGTCTCGTAAACAGAAACGAAATCGTAGTTCTGATGCTCAAGTCCGAAGTAAATCTGTGGAACAAGATAATCAATATAACCTTCTTCCGAACACCAGGTTTTTGCATCAGCGAAAAGATCATCGTATGTATAATTGAAGTTACCGGCAGGACTGATTCCGAAAGGTATATCTTCAGAAACCGATTTAACAGAAGTATAAATCAACTTGACCATCTTGTTTACCATCGAACGTCTGTAATCCTCAAGTGACAGAGTACCGCTGTCCTTTTTGTACTGCGCATATGCTGCGCTGTCAAAGGATGTGTCCTTAGTAGGATAGAAATAGTCGTCCATGTGGATACCGTCAACATTGTACCTTTGAGCAATCTCTGCTGCACCGTCTGCAATCAGCTGACAAACCTCATCGTATGCGGGGTTCAGGTACCAGCGTGCATCGCTGCCGCTACCGACTGATACTATATACTTACCGCACTTTGTGGTGTCATTATACCATTGCTTTATAATGTATTTATTATCTACACTTGAAATCTGATCTTTAAACATTCCACGCATAGGATTTATCCAGGCATGAACCGACAGATTTCTTTCATGTGCTTTTTCTATCATGATTTCAAAAGGATCATATGTAAACTCCTTCGAATGACTGCCGGTGATAAAATCTGACGGTGGATACAAGCTGCTGTTACAAAAGCTGTCTGCATACGGCCTGACCTGCACGATGACGGTATTGTAACCGTTGTCAACAACATTGTCGAGTATGGTATCGACAAGCGCAGAATATGAAGCCTTATCCCTTTGTACAGAACCGTTTCTGTAAACTGACTGCATATCGAACTGCGAAATCCACATTGCTTTCATATAATTATAATCCATAGCATCATATTCCTCCTTTGGCGGCAGTGATTCTTCTGGCGTGCTTTCCTCACTCTCTTCGTTGATATCACTTACGGTTGATTTCGGTGATTCGGTTTCGCTGATATCGGCATTGCTTGTTATAGATTCGTCAGCTTCGCTTGTACTGCTGTAATTGACGCTCACCTCTGGTATCGGCGAAAACTTACATCCGGTGAATATAAATAAAATGCATAAGATAAGCATTAAAATTTTAATTATTTTCATTATAGCCTCAATTCTGATCAGGTCTTTCGACCTTCAGCTCATATATATGCCGTTGAGGTGTATAACCGAGCTGTTCATAAAAGCTGATTGCTTTTTTGTTGAAATCCCAGACATTCAGCTCAATCCTGGAACAGCCAAGCCTCTCTGCAAGCTTTTTTGCCGATTCCATCAGTATTGCTCCGACACCCTTTGAGCGGCGTGAGCTGTCAACACAAAGGTCATCTATGTAAAGTACCCTTTGTGCATATCGGCAGTTATCTTCATCTGTTGTTTTCAACACCTGAAAAATATAACCGAGTCTGTTATCTTCGTTGTCAGTGCAGATATCGATGAATATATCCTCACGTTCAAACAACTCGGCAAGGTCCTGATAATTATATTTACTGCCGCTGTTCTTAAATATATCATCACGCCCCTCATGATGCAGACTGCATATGTCCTCAAGCAGAGTTATTATAAACTCCGTGTCAAGCATAGTTGCCTGTCGCACCTCATACTCCATTTTTATCATCCTCCGAAAATTCATTAATAATTGTATTTTAATATATTAGACCATTTTTTTGTAATTATCAAGCTTATTCTTGTAAATTATTTAATATTCCTATTGAAAAATAAGTTGTGGTGTTGTATAATATGCCTTAAGTGATGCTTTTTATGATAATAATGTTATTAGCATTAAATCCGTTACACGAGGTAAACAAATGACAGACGTTCATATTTTAATCGCAATAGACGGTCCATCGGGTTCAGGTAAAAGCACGCTTGCAAAGCGTCTTGCAAAAGAGCTTGGACTTATTTATATTGACACCGGCGCACTTTATAGAACTATCGGGCTGCATATACAGCAAAAGGGACTTGAATCGACTGATACAGTAAATATAATTAATGCTCTTTCTGAAATTGATATTACCATGAGACTTGAAAACAGTCAAGGAAAAGTTTTTCTGAACGGTAATCCGGTTGGCGACGAAATCAGAACTCCGAAGTCCTCCATTTATGCATCCGATGTGTCAAAAATCCCTGAAGTGCGTACGTTTTTGTTGGAGTTACAAAGAAATATTGCAGTTCGGAACAGTGTGGCAATGGATGGTCGTGATATCGGAACGGTAATCTTACCGAATGCTGATGTAAAAATATTCTTATTTGCTGATGATGAAGACAGAGCAGAACGCAGATATAAGGAACTTATAGCCAAAGGTACGAATGTCACCTATGAAGAAGTTCTAAATGATGTCAAGTGGCGTGATAACAACGACAAGACAAGAGAAATTGCGCCTGCAATACCCGCAGAGGATGCTATCATGCTCAACAACTCCGGAATGCAAGAAGACGAGACCTTTGAAGCCGCATTAAAAATTATCAAGGATAAATTGAAGCTATGACACTATACGGATTTTTATGTTGGGTAGCAAAATATCTGATAATTTGGATATTCCCTGTCAAGCTTGTCGGCAATCCTATGCTTCCCGACGGTTGCATTGTTTGCTCCAATCATATATCAAACTGGGATCCGATATTTATTGCCTGTATGTTAAAAAGCAAGATTCATGTAATGGGAAAAGCCGAGTTGTTCAAGCTGAAAATTATCGGTAATTTTTTTAAAAAAATTAATGTTTTCCCCGTTAAAAGAGGAGCTAATGACATTGGTGCAATAAAAGAAGCTATCAGAATCATCAAGGAAGGTAATAATTTACTTCTTTTTCCTGAAGGAACTAGAAAAAGTGGGAAAAAACCTCAAATTGAAGATGCAAAAGCAGGAATTGGACTTATTGCAGCAAACACGGGTGTTGACATTGTGCCGATTTTAGTATATAATAAAGGTTATCGAGTAAGGATATTTCATAAAACCTATGTTATTATCGGTGAGCCGATACCGAAATCCGAGTATATTGCATATGCCGGTGATAATAAACATAAAATATCCGAATATATCTTTATAAAAATCATCGAGGTTTTAGATAAATTTGAATCAAAACAATGAAAAAAAATATAACCGAATAACTGTCGCCGAAAATGCAGGCTTTTGTTTTGGTGTTAAGCGAGCGGTTGATCTGATGAATGCTGAAATCAAAAATGGCAGCAGGATATACTCAATCGGTGAGCTTATTCACAACAGGATTTTCAATGAGCAGCTTATTGCTTCGGGTGTGAAATTCATTACTCGTGATGATATCGACAGGATTCCCGATTCTATTGATTCAACGATTTTTATCAGAGCACATGGTGAACGCAAGGATATATATGACAAGCTTGAAAACTCGTCACTTAAATATATAGATGCCACCTGTCCATATGTTAAGAAAATTCATAAAATAGTATCTGACAATATTATCAGTATAACAGAAAACAATATAATAACAATAATCATCGGTGATGTAAAGCATCCCGAGGTTGAAGGCATCATGAGCTATGCAGAAAACGGCTGTCTTTGCTTTTCGGGAGCTGTTGAACTGCAGGCTTATTTTGAGAATACAGACAATTATAACAACGCAAGCGGAAAGAAAATTATTATGGTTGCTCAGACAACTCTTAGCGTTGAAACCTGGAAAAGCTGCTGTGAATATGTAAAAAATAACTTCCCTGACGCAAAAATATACGACACAATATGTTTTGTTACCGAAACCCGTCAGAAAGAAGTTGCAATACTTTCGGAAAGCTCCGAACTTATTGTTGTTGTTGGCGGTAAAACAAGCTCAAATACAGAAAAATTATATAAAATCGCAAAAGAAAAATGTTCGGATGCAATTCATATAGAGAGTGCCGACGAACTGAAAAGCTACTCTGTGGAACGGTTCCGTAACAAAAATATAGCAATAACTGCCGGCGCTTCGACGCCGTACAGTATTATACAGGAGGTTATTTTAAAAATGACAGAAATCATCAACGAAGAACTCAGCTTCGCCGAATTGCTTGACAGCACCTTCAAAACTTTAAATACAGGGGAAAGGGTAACAGGTATTATCTCCGCCATAAGTCCTGCGGAAATTCATGTTGATCTCGGTATAAAGCATACGGGAATACTCCCGTTCGACGAGATTACTGAAGATTCATCCGTTGATTTACAAAAAGAATATATTATTGGTAACCCTATTGACGTTATCGTTGTTAAATTCAACGACAGCGAAGGTACTGTGCTTCTCTCAAAAAAGAGAATTGATTCACTAAGAAATTGGGATACAGTAAACGACTCTCTTGATTCTGGTGAAATAGTTTATGGAAAAGTTAAAGAAGCAATCAAGGGCGGTTTAATCGTACTGTTCGATTCACTCCGTGTGTTTATACCAGCATCACAGTCGGGCGTATCAGCCAATGAAGACCTAGGAACTCTTGTAGGTAAAAAAGTTCCTATGAAAATTATTGAGGTAAACAAGTTCAAAAAACGCATTATCGGTTCTATAAGACAAGCTACTCGAGTAATTAACAAGAAATCGAAGGATGAATTCTTTGACAATGTTGAGGTCGGACAGAAATTCACTGGGACAGTCCGTTCAATAGTTCCTTACGGTGTATTTGTTGATCTTGGTGGTGTAGATGGCATGATCCATATTACACAGCTTACATGGAACCGTATCAAGGATCCTTCTGAGGTTGCCAAGGTTGGCGATAAAATTGATGTATTCATACGCGAAATTGACAAGGAAAAGAAACGTATTTCTCTTGGTTGTAAGCTTGAAGAGGATAATCCTTGGGTAAAATTCGAGAATTCTTATAAAGTAGGCGATATTCTTGAAGCAAAAATAGTCAATATCTTCCCATTTGGCGCTTTTGCTGAGATTATTCCGGGTGTTGATGGTTTAATTCATATTTCACAAATTTCAGATAAATCGGTTAAAAATGTTGCTGATGTACTTAGTATAGGTGAAACCGTCGGTGTTAAAATTACTGTTATTAAAACAGAAGCACACAAAGTATCACTCTCCATAAAAGCACTGCTTATTACCGGTAATGACAACTCGACTGAGTCTGTTGAAATTGCAGAAACACCAAAAGTTCCAGAAATTTTAGAAACAACTGAAACAACTGAAACAACTGAAAAAGTTGAAATAGCAGAACCCATTGAACAAGCTTAATATAATTCTAATAAAGGATGGTTACAATATATGCCCAATAAAGATGAAATTTTCGAAAATGAGCTTTTTACTCTGACTGACGAAGAAGGAAACGAAAGCCAGTTCGAAATGCTCGGTTCAATAGAGCTTGACGGTAAGAATTATGTTGCTCTTGTACCGACAGAAGGCGATCAGGACGAATATGTTATCCTGAAGCTTGAGTATGATGAAAATGATGGTGAAGTACTTGTCACGATAGATGACGACGAAGAGTTTGACAAGGTTGCGGATGAATTCGAAGACGCCTTCATGGGTGAATTTGACTGCGATGAAAACGGCTTCTCTGTTGAGGATGACGAAGAAGATTCCGACGAAGAAGATGAACAGGACGAAGAATAATATTCTTTGATAATTGTACACATTTATATTCAGTTACAGCATATAATAATAATGTGATTAATTTTAGAATACTTCCTGCGGGGCCCGTGAGCCTTTTATGTAAAAACCCACAATAACGATTAGGAGTCCTGTCTTCTGTAATGGGAACGCAGACCTCTCGCGAAATGCGAATTTCTCGAATGTTGGGAGCGCAAAATTACAGAGCGGACACCGTCCTGCACAGCAGGGTTTCGTTCGTAAAGGCCACGACCGAGCGGGTAAAAAACGGTGCTGTCATTGCTGACAGCACCGTTTTTTACTTTTTAAAAATTTATGGGTTATTTTATCCTAATATTTTATCAATCTCTGTCTGCTCATCAGCGTTCAATGGTGGCATTTTGACAATCGCTGCATTTTCGATAATCTGCTCAGGTTTTGATGCACCGATCAGCACACTGGTCATCTCGGATCTTCTCATAACCCAAAGAAGAGCCAATTGCGCAAGTTTAATTCCTCTTGATTTTGCGATTTCGTTCAGCATAATTATTTTATTAAGCTTTTCTTCGGTTATGTCTTCTTTTTTCAAATAATAACCTTTTGCAATTCTCGAATCGGTAGGTATACCCTGAATATATCTATCGGTAAGTTGTCCCTGAGCAAGCGGTGAGAATGCAATGCTGCCAATACCGGTTTCGTTGATCGCGTCAAACAGCCCTCTCTCACTTGTACGATTGAACATACTGTAGGAATGCTGATGTATCAGGCATCTTACACCGCAGCGGTTAAGTTCTGCAACGGCTGCTCTGGTTTGATCGGGATTGTAGTTTGAGATACCGACATAAAGCGCCTTGCCCTGTCTAACTATATCCGCAAGCGCTCCCATTGTTTCTTCGATCGGGGTGTCAGTATCGGGACGGTGCGAATAAAATATGTCAAAATACTCAAGTCCGGTGCGTTTTAAGCTTTGATTTATACTTGCCATCAAGTATTTTCTTGATCCAAAATCTCCGTACGGTCCTTCCCACATTCCATACCCTGCTTTTGATGAGACTATAATCTGGTCACGGTATGCACCAAGCTCCATATTCAAGTGTCTGCCGAAATTAGTTTCAGCCGAACCGGGAGGTGGACCATAGTTGTTGGCGAGATCGAAATGCGTTATACCGAGATCAAAAGCAGTCATAAGCATATTACCCATGTTTTCAAAGTTCTCTTTGAAACCGAAGTTATACCACATTCCCAAGGATAAAAACGGTAGCTTCAAACCACTTTCCCCGCAATAATTGTACTTCATACCGTCATATCTATCTGCTTTTGCAAGATACATAAATAAACCTCCTATTAAACATTTAATTTTAAAGCAATTATTATTTATTGAAAATCCTATTATCCCACATTTTAATATTCCCGATGAAAAAGTCGAAATAACCCTTGCTGAAAATCTGACAGCCTAAGTTTCTTTCCACTAAATCCGCATGAACACCCATAACCCATAATCCTCGTAATGCTGCAAATGCATTTATTGCAAGTAATTCATTCTTATCCAAAATTCGAACAGCATTATAACCTTCAAGAAATGTTTTCCACTCTTCGCTTTCTATAAATTTCTCGTTTGATAATGTATTGTTCCATAAATATATACAAATGTCATGTGCCCGCCAGCCATAACCCATACAATCAAAATCAAAGAAAATTGGATTTTCACCTATAAAATAAAAATTTGATTGCTGAATATCCCCATGGCAGAATCCGTAATACGGTTTATCGGTTGTCAGCTTTTCGCTGATATACTTAGCAAGTCTATTTGAAGCTTCAACAAGATATTCATGATCATTCATCCGATTATTCAGATGAGGTTTTATCAGCCTAAGCGGGTTCTCTGTCAATTGAAATATATCGATCGACGCACGATTTAAAACTACATTATTGTTATCGGTAATCGTGTGTATTCTTGCAACGTTGGTTCCGACATTATGTATTTTTTTCAAGTTATCTCCTGAAGGATTGTTTTTTGCTTCATTAAATAACATTGCATATCTAATTCCTTCCGGAGCATTTATTGACCATATACAATTTTCATCTTTACAATGAACCGGTGTTGCTACAAAAATATCATTGTCATTAAGTAAGTTTATAATATATGCTTCATCCACATAATCCTGATATTCATATACATCTGTAAATGAAATTCTTAAAAAGTATCTTTTGCCTTCTGTTTCTATAATATAAACATCATTCATTCCCCTGCGAAACAAATTACAGGTTATCGGTTCTTTTACCTCATATCTGTAAAGCAATTCATTTATTAAAGCATTTTGATTAAGTTGCGAACAACGTACCGGGAAATATGTTTCGCTCATAAAATATGACCATTCCTTTTCTCGGCTTTATACCTAAAGCGACCGTTTTGTTTTTAATTATAATAATTATAATAGAGGATTTTTTTGTTATTGTCAATAAAAATATATAAAAAAACTGCTATGTATTGTTGCAATATGATTGACAAAAATAATAAACAATAGTATAATTGAGCTATATTTTAATTTTTTAGAATCAGAGGTATCCAATGACCGTCGGCAGAATTTTTATTTTCGATGAAAATCCCGGACAAATAATAACCGTAAGCGGTAGTGATATGCATCATATCAAAAATGTTCTCAGAATGAAGCTTGGGGACACAATAATAGTTTGTAATTCTCAGGGCAATGAATACAGAACAACTATAACCGAAATGAACAGCAACATAAAGCTGAATGTTGAAGAAATAAATAAAACCAATTCTGAGCTTCCGGTCTGTGTTACACTTTATCAAGCATTCCCCAAAGGCGATAAGATGGATATAATTATCCAGAAATGTACCGAACTTGGGATAAACAGAATAGTTCCGGTCATGAGCGACAGATGTGTTGTGAAGCTTGATTCAAAGAGTGTTGAAAATAAAAAAGCACGCTTTATTCGTATTGCTGAAAGTGCGGCAAAGCAAAGCGGCAGAAGCATTATACCCGAAGTTACACTACCTGTGACATTCGGTCAGGCTATCAGTGAAATCAAAACTGCGAATCTCGGGTTTGTATGCTATGAGGGTGAAGTCACAACACAACTGCATAATGTTCTGACTGGCTTCAAATCGACCGGATTTGAATTAAATCCGTTTGATAAAAAAAGTATTGCATTCTTTATCGGGCCTGAGGGCGGACTGTCACTTGATGAAGCAGACACAGCTAAAAATAGCGGATTAATTATAACAGGACTGGGGAAAAGAATTCTGAGGACAGAAACTGCTCCTATTTTTGTCATGTCTGCAATATCTTTTATGTTTCAATAACGCTACACACTGATTTAAACATTGTTTTTGTTAAAAAAATATATATTATTATGCTTGAAAAATAAAAGCGATTGTAGTATAATATATAATGTATATAAATTATATTAATCCGGCAAATAAATTTATATTAAACTAATAAATGAATTACTACAGCAATTTGAAAAATGCCTATACTTTTTGGCTTTTTCAAATTAATAAAATCACAATTCATTTGTTAGTTTAATATAGATACAGAAACTGAGTTTTTGTTATTTATATATTGTCAATAATTGGCGTATATGTTGTTTTTATATAACAACAAATGAACCTGTCATTCATTTGTTGATTTTGTGTTTTTATGCAAAGCTTTAGGTACGGAAATTAGGAAAGGGTGTTGAATTTCATGTCAAATAAATTGTTTCAAGGCTTAATATATCAGATGAAAGATGCGGTAACCCGCACCATAGGTGTAATTGATGAGAAAGGTGTTATCGTCGCTTGCAGCCAGCTGACAAAAATCGGTGAGGTTCATCGGGATATAGTCGAAGAGATAACATATTCCTTTGATACTCTTGTAATGAGTGGCTATACTTATAAACCAATGGGTTCACACGCAAGAATTGAATACGTTGTATTCGTTCAAGGTGAGGACGAAGAGGCAAAAAGCATTGCCGGTCTGCTCTCAATAACACTGACAAATGTCAAAACCCTATATGATGAAAAATATGATAAAGCAAGCTTTATTAAGAATATAATTCTTGACAACATTCTTCCCGGCGATATTTATACAAAGGCGAAGGAACTTCATTTTGATAATGAAGTACATCGTTGTGTTTATCTGATCCGCTTTAACTCCAAAACCGAAGTTAGTCCGTTTGATATTTTACAAAACCTTTTTCCGGATAAAAACAAGGATTATTGTATAACTATATCTGAGAGCGAAGTTGTTTTGGTTAAGGAACTTAAATTCGCAGCCGAACAGCGCAACACTGAAACAATAGCAAAAACTATCGTTGACACTGTTTCAACCGAATTCTATGCAAAAGTTTCGATCGGTATCGGAACAACAGTTACCAATGTACGTGATCTTGCGCATTCGTTCAAGGATGCTCAGGTTGCTCTCGAGGTAGGAAAGGTATTTGATACAGATAAAAATATCATTAAATATGAGACATTGGGTATAGGTCGTTTGATTTATCAACTACCGACAACACTTTGTGAAATGTTTCTGCAGGAAGTATTCAAACGCGGTTCGCTTGAATCACTTGACAGAGAAACTCTGATGACAATCCAGGCATTCTTCGACAATAATTTAAATGTTTCCGAAACCTCAAGAAAGCTCTTCGTTCATAGAAACACTCTTGTCTATCGTCTTGACAAGATACGCAAGCTGACAGGACTTGACCTCCGTGAATTTGACCATGCAATAACCTTTAAGGTTGCGTTGATGGTTAAAAAATACCTTATTTCTAAGCCTGTGAAATTTTAAATCGCAATCAAAGGAAACCAAAATGATAGAGTTTAAAAATGTCTCCAAGACCTACCCCAACGGCACAGTAGCGTTGAGGAACATCAACCTGACCATTGCTGACGGCGAGTTTACTTTTATTGTGGGGCATTCGGGCGCCGGCAAAACAACAATGACAAAGCTTTTGCTGCGTGAGGAATGCATTACATCCGGCTCACTCAAGGTAAATAATTATAAACTTGAAAAGATACGCCAGAGCAAGGTGCCCTATCTACGCAGAGAAATGGGAGTTGTATTTCAGGACTTCAGGCTGTTCAACAATATGACTGTTTACGAAAATGTTGCGTTTGCAATGCGTGTTATCGGCGAACCGAACCGTATTATCAGAAAAAGAGTTCCCTATTTTTTGAATCTTGTAAATCTGACAGATAAATGTGACAGATTCCCGCATGAGCTTTCAGGCGGTGAACAGCAAAGAGTCGCTTTTGCAAGAGCACTTGTCAACAACCCTAAAATAATTATAGCGGACGAGCCTACCGGAAATGTTGATCCGCAGATGTCACTTGAAATAATTGATCTTTTAATTCGTATAAATAAGCTTGATAAAACTGTTATCGTCGTAACTCATGAAAAATCACTCGTTGATTACTTTAAAAAGCGTGTTGTTTGTATAAATGATGGCCGCATCGTCAGCGATAAAATCGGGGGTATGTACGATGCGAATTAGCAATATATTGTATTTTTTCAAGCAGGGTTTTCATGGTATTATTCGAAATGCGGTTATGTCAACAGCATCAATATTAATCCTTATGTCCTCAATGCTTGTCTTAGGCTCATTTTGGATGATAATCACCAATATAAACAATTACATGAGTACAATTGACGACCTGAATATGGTAGTTCTATATCTTGCCGAGGATACAGATGATGCAAGAGCTGCCACAATAGGTGATGAAATAAAAGCAATGGATAATGTCGCAAGTGTCACATTTATATCAAAAGAAGAAGCTCTTGATAAAATGCTTGAAAAATATGATGAAACACAAAGAGAACTTATAAAAGAGTACACAAAAGTCAATCCTTTACCCGATTCATATCAAATTGTTTTTACAGATATAGAAAAATCCTCTTCCCTTTTATATCAATTATCTAATATCGACGGAATAGATAAAAGTGTAAAAGAAAACCCAAAGAGTAATATTGATCTTGCAAACAAGGTTGATAATTTCAAGAACGGTATTACGATGATTTGTATGTGGCTTCTTATCATACTGCTGGTTGTATCATTGTTTGTTATCATGAATACAATCAGGCTGACTGTTTTTGCAAGACGGCATGAAATAATTATCATGCGGTATGTCGGTGCAACCTCAAGGTTTATCATAGCTCCGTTTCTTGTTGAAGGTATTATAATCGGTGTCGTATCAGCAGCGATTGCATTTGGGTTTCAATACTACCTTTACAATTATATCATGTTGGGTATGCTTGGTAATATAGACCTATCCGGATTGATTCCGTTCTCACAGTTCAGAGATATTACTGCATTAGCATTCCTTGGCGTCGGTTTATTTGCCGGTATTATAGGAAGCTCGATGTCGATGAGAAAGTTTTTAAAAGTATAATTTTTATTTTGTTACTTTGAAAAAGTCTGAAAGTGCTTTTTAAACAATGGCTTTTGTATAAAGGATGGTTAAATTTATGTCATTAAAAAAATTTTCAACATTACTTCTTTGTATATACTTCAGTATTATGACAATTATGTTTTCTTCTTTCAATTCAAATGCATCAACAATAGAAGAAGATAAAGACACGCTCGACCAATATCAGGATGCTTACAACAATGCTAAATCTCAGCGTCAGCAGATACAGCAACAGCTGAACAATTTAGAAGGCAGTAAAGCAACAGTTTTGGATGAAAAGAACTCTCTCGAATACGAAATCGGTTATCTTATCAGCGAAATTGATGCATTAAGGGTATTGATAGAATCATACGATACTGAAATCGAAAAATTGAATGTTCAGATAGAACAGCTTGAAACAAATATTTCTACATATGTTAGCTTGATTAGTGATATAATACGATATACATATATGGAGGGTGACGCTTCCTTAATAGAAATTCTTCTCAGCTCTGAGAGTCTTGGAGATTTTCTTTCGAATATTGACTTCTCCTCATATATGATCGAATATAACGATAAGCTGCTGACCGACCTTCAGTCAACGGTTGACAGTGTTGAGCATAGTAAAGCAGAATACGAAAATGCAATTTTAAAATACCAGGAGCTGACTGATGAAAATACAGATTTAAAAGAAGAATATGAGCAAAAAAAAGTTGAGCTTGATGCAAAGATTGCCGAACTAAACCAAAATATCTACCAATACCGAAATCTCTACGAAAAACAGAAGCAAGCAGAATCAGATATAACTAAAGCAATATCCGACCTTCAGAAACAGATAAAGGAAAAGGAAATCTACATCGGAGCATGGGCAAGACCGCTTCCCTATTCCTTTAAAAGAATCAGTTCAGACTGGGGTACTCGTGTATATAATGGAAGATCCGAATTCCATAACGGCGTAGACATGCCTGCCCCGCAGGGTACGCCTATATCAGCGGTGCAATCAGGAACAGTAATTATTGCAACCCGTAATGATTTGTCATATGGTTGGTATGTTGTTATTGATCACGGTGGCGGTGTTTCAACATTATACGGTCATATGATGAGCCAGCCGCTTGTCAATGTCGGTGATAAAGTTTTAAAAGGTGCCGTTATCGGTCTTGTTGGCAGCACAGGAAAATCAAGCGGTCCTCATCTCCATCTCGGCCTTATGATTGACGGTGCATGGATTAATCCCGAAACACCCGGATATTTTGATTCGTCTTCATTTGTAAAAGACGCTGACGCTTAAATTAAATATATTTTTTAATAACAATTCACTCTTTCGTCTTTTTTCGGAAAGGCGAAAGAATTTGTTATATTTATTCCGGTAATTGAATAATTAATTAGCAGAACAATAAACCCCTCATATTACCATCTGACAATTGACCATATTATATAAATTTGTCGTTGGTGAATAGAGTTTGAAGAAAATTTTCAGACTTCAAAAAGAAAGGTTGTTATAATTCATGTTCAAGAAAAAATACGGTATTGGCACAATTGCATTTTTTGTTGCAGTTTTCTCAGTTTTTACTTTTTTATTTACTGCAGTAAGTCTAAATAGTTATTATAAAACAAGAGAAACAGATTTTTATGGCGATAAATCATACATCGCAAAGATGTCACGTATAGATGATATCATAAGAAGCTCATTCTTCTTTGATATCGATGATGAACAACTCGAAGATATGATGATAAAAGGATATATAGAAGGTCTTGGTGATCAGTTTACTTATTATCTCAACCCCTCTGAGGCCGAGCTTTACAGTCAGGCAAGCAATGGTGAGATAATCGGAATAGGAATTTACGCAACCTATGACAGTGAAGCAGACAGCATTTATGTTACCAACGTTATGGCAGGTTCACCTGCCGAAAAAGCAGGTCTTGTTGCTGGCGATTTAATAACAAAGGTTGGTGATCTCGATGTAACCCAAGCAACCTATTATGAAGCAATTTATTCGGTTCCAGGGAAGGCAGGTACTGATGTTACAGTCACTGTCAGTCGGTATCCCAATTATGAAACTGAAGAAGCATTAACTCTCACCAGAGAGAAAATAACGATAAACAGCGTTTCGTACGAAATGCTCGATAACAACATCGCATATATAAAAATAAATGAGTTCAACGATAATACTGATGAACAGTTCAACGAATTACTCAAACAAGCGAAAACCGAAGGTGCTGAGAACATCATGTTTGATGTCAGAAATAATCCAGGTGGAAATCTCGAAACAGTATGTAATATACTCGATGAACTTTTACCCAGCGGACCTATTGTTCACATAGTTGACAAAGATAATAACATTGTTCAAACAATAAATTCCGATGCGCGAGAAACCGACCTTCCCATGGTTGTATTGATTAACCGCAATACAGCTTCAGGCGGTGAGCTTTTCTGCTCAGCACTTCGTGATTACGAGAAAGCAACTTTACTTGGCGAAACAACCTTCGGAAAAGGCTGCATGCAATCGGTACGTCCGCTTGATGACGGTTCATTGCTTGTTTTCACTACAAACCTTTATAATCCGCCATACGGTGAAAATTACCACGGAATAGGTGTTGATCCGCATGTAGAGGTTGTAATGACAGACGAAATGATGAAAATATTCTCCAAACTTACAAGAGATGAAGACATTCAATTCCAAGCCGCGCTGAACGAAATAGCAAAATTAACGGATAAGTAATAGACAAATAAAAGATACGAACTGCCGGCTATAAATATCGTATTCTTTTAAAATTTACGCCGGAGAATGGATGATAATATGAACGCACAAAATCTGGTTTATTTAACCAAAGAAGGCCTTGAAAAACTCAAAGCAGAGCTTGAACACCTTGTTACAGTTAAACGCAAAGAAGTTGGACTTGCAATATCAAAAGCACGTGCATTCGGTGATCTTTCAGAAAACAGCGAATATGATGAAGCAAAAAATGAACAGGCTGAAATCGAAATAAAAATCGCCAAACTTGAATCGACATTAAAGTATGTTGTCGTTATCGATGATTCCAATATAAAAACAGATAAAGTCAGCGTTGGCTGTAAGGTCAAGGTTTTTGATTTATCATTTGATGAAGAATGTGAATACACGATCGTCAGCGCAATTGAAGCCGAACCCATGAATTTAAAAATTTCCGATGAATCTCCACTCGGTAAAGCTCTGATTGGCAGTAAAATTGGTGAAACTGTAACTTTTGAAACACCATCAGGCGTTGACAAGATGAAGATATTAAAAATTGCAAAGATGTAATAGCTAAAACTGAATAAAATTCAGTTTTAGCATTGGGAGTTTTTTGCTTTCACGCCAAAAGCATGGCGTGAATTTGACAGAATCAAAACGCTCAAAACTCCCCGTTATATCAATGCTTCAACTAATTTTTATTCATTTTCGTGTTTAGGACTTTATAATTTTTGCATCAAAAGCATGATGCAAATCCGGCTTTCGCCGGAACATCATAAACTCTCCGCCCTATCCATACTCAGCTGAATGGATTCAATTTTAGCTTTTCCAACCATGACATGAAAGGAATCAAGTATTATAATGCAAAATAATCAAAATTCAAATATACCGAAAGAGTCTGAAGAACAAATTGAGCAAAGTTTTCAGAATGAGCTTCAAATAAGGAGAAACAAGCTGTCTGACTTGAAGGCTGAAGGTAATGATCCATTCATAATCACAAAGTTTGACCGTGATACCTATGTTAATTCAATTAAGGAAAACTTTGAACAACTTGAAAATACAGACGTCAAAATCGCCGGACGTATTATGTCACGACGCGATATGGGTAAGGCTAACTTCATCGATATCTCTGATTTTTCGGGCAGACTTCAGGTTTATGTCCGTATTGACGATATCGGTGAAGAAACCTTCGAGGATTTCAAAAAGTGGGACATTGGCGACATTATCGGAATCGGTGGTTTTGTTTTCAGAACTCGTCGTGGAGAAATATCGGTTCATGCAAAATCGATACAACTGCTCTCAAAGTCACTGCTTCCCCTACCCGAGAAATGGCATGGATTGAAGGACACTGAAACCCGTTACCGTAAGCGTTACCTCGACCTTATTGTTAATCCCGAAGTCAGAGATACTTTTGTCAAGAGATCAAAAATTATCTCTCAAATCCGCATCTTCCTCGATAACAGAGGATTTCTTGAGGTTGAAACACCTGTGCTTCATTCTCAGGCAGGAGGCGCTGCTGCAAAGCCATTTATTACGCATCACAACACGCTCGATATTGATATGAACCTCAGAATCGCACTCGAACTGCATCTTAAGAGGCTTATTGTCGGCGGCTTTGATAGAGTTTACGAAATCGGTCGCGTATTTCGCAACGAGGGTATGTCACCCAGACACAACCCCGAATTCACACTGCTTGAATTATATCAGGCATATACAGACTTTGAAGGTATGATGGAGCTTACCGAAAGCCTTATTAAAGACCTTGCGAAGAAGGTTGTCGGTACGGATATAGTCCCTTACGGTGAATATGAGATCGACCTTTCAAAACCTTTCACAAGACTCAAGATGAGTGATGCAGTAAAAGAATATGCAAAAGTTGATTTTAATCAGATAAAGACTCTTGATGAAGCAAGAGCTGTTGCCGACAAGCACCATATAGACTACGAAAAGAGACACGGTATCGGCGACATTCTCAACCTGTTCTTCGAGCATTATGTTGAGGACAAGCTCATACAGCCGACCTTTGTCACGCATCATCCTGTTGAAATTTCACCGCTTGCAAAGCGTTCTCCAACCGAACCAAATCTCACAGAGCGTTTCGAGCTGTTTATTCTCGGCAGAGAAACTGCAAACGCATTCTCGGAGCTTAACGATCCTATTGATCAACGCGCAAGATTTGAAGCACAGGCGGCACTCAAGGCAAATGGCGACGAAGAAGCCTGCGATGTTGATGAGGATTTCCTGACCGCACTCGAATATGGTATGCCACCAACAGGCGGTCTCGGAGTCGGTGTAGACCGTCTGACAATGCTACTCACTAACAGTGTTTCAATCAGAGATGTTATTTTATTCCCGACAATGAGACCAACCGACTAATAATTTAGGAGGACTCGATATGGACGATAAAGTTGAAAAAAGGACATTTAAACAAAAGCTGATCGACATCTGGGACGATCATAAGTGGAAAATCATTATCGGTGGAGCTGCATTCATCGTTATCCTCAGCGGCATTATTTCGCTGATAAACAAACATGATCCCGACCTGAATATAATGTATGTCGGACCGAATCTACTTTCTCCGACCGTTGAGGATATGATTAATCAGTCAATCGAAGAAGAGTTTTCATCTGATTATAATGGAGACGGTGTATTGACAGCTGACATCCTGGCTTTGTCAATTGCTTCTATTGCAGACAATGAAAGCGATCCAAGCTATGTTTACATTGCCTATGATACCGAAATCCTGACAAGGTTCAATACCGAAATTCGCGCAGGCGGTTCGTTCATATACATAGTAGATCCGGTTTATTATGATATGCTACTTGATCTTGGTGTACTTGCACCACTCTCAAGTATTCTTGACGAGGTACCGGAGTATGCGCTGGACGATGGTTTTGGTATGCCTTTCGGTGATATTTATGCAAGCAATCTTGACGGTTTCTCGAAAATTCCCGACGATCTGATTATTTGTATCAGACAAGGACCTGAAAGCGATGACTTATCCTGGGGACGTTCAATGGAACAGTATTCTTACAATGTTGACTTCTTCAAAAAATTCGTTGCATATGATTAAAAGCCAGGCAATAAAACAGCCGATTACAGCTTGAAGCATTTTTGCCGGGACATACAACCGGTTGCTTAGTTTCCCTCTTGTTATCGATGCAACCTGACCGTAAACGGCAATGCCCCCGAAGCAACAGAAAAGGGTTGTGGCAAATAATGCTGCATTATTATCTAACGATTTGCACTGTATAACACCACTTGAAAATTCAAAAATTCCCTTTACAGGTATGATTGTATCCGGTATAATTGCTGCAACAATATCACCGAAAAAAGCAAAAACTATGACCGATGCGCAGATATTCAACATAGTAATACCGTTGTTTACAACACTTGAAGTAAATTCATAAGAATTAGTATCAGCAGCCATCAGAATTATTGATGGCTGCTCTTTTTTTATACTTAATATTATTCTGAAAACAACAGCTATAATAACTGCACTAAAAAATTGTGACAAAAATATAATCCAAGCTCCGTTTATACCCACAATTCTACTTGTAACACCGAATATAAAGGCAAGACTGCAATTGTTTGAGAACAGGTTCAGGTATTCAGCACTTTTTTTGCTGATGCGATTCTGTTCCGAAAGTGCGGTCGATAACTTTGCTCCTATCGGGAATCCGCAGAGGAGTCCAAGCAGAAAAACTGTTACCCCTGCACCGCCTATACCTATACTACATCCTAACGGCTCCAGAATGCGCTCAACCGGTCTGAATACGTTTTTTCTGACGAGATAGTCTGTAAGTACCATGTAAATAAACAAAGCGGGAACAATAGTCTTAATGCAAATCACAATCGTATTGTATACACTGTTCGAAACAAATTCGGGAGATACCAAAGCTCCGAAAAGAACAATCACAACCAGAAAAGCCGTCATTTATGCTGCCATCCCTTCAATATATACAATTCCGTATATGACATATATATTGTCTATGACACATATACTTGCATAAAAAAGAAGTGGTTTTAATAAAATTATACAGATAAAACAATAGAGACAGCAGAGTGAAAAATGATTTTCACGCAGAAAAAGTCACTTGACAATCACCGTTATGACCATCAATCCGCAAGCAGAATTACTACCGCTACGTAGAACGTGTCTTTTTCATTCCTATTTGTGCTGATGCACAGCATCAGAATGGAGATTTATATGTTTAATACAAAAATAATCAAATCAAGAGCGTATGTTGAACTACGTGGAAACAATGAAGCGTTGATAGAAGGCTGTGATCTTCTAAAAAGCTACACAGAGGACGAGATACTTCTTTCACTGGATAATGTTGACCTTAAAATTAAGGGCAGAAAGCTGCTGATGGAAGCGCTGACCGATGACAGAATTGCCATAACCGGCTTTATTATCTCTCTTGAATATGTTTATTGATATTTTTCACTTCACCCACAAGTTGTTTGGGTATTTCAAGATGTCTATTGAAGATTATCACCCCGAGGCATTCATCAATTTGTTGAATAAGAAAAAATTGTTCCTCTGGAATCTTATGCCCATTAATGCTCACTTATTCACCTTTCGTTGTTCACTGTTCAGTGCATACAAGGTAGTCAGTGAAGCAAAAAGTGCAGGTGTAAAGCTTACAATTGAAAAAGGCATCGGACTGCCCTTTGTCATTAACAAATACAGAAAACGGACAGGTCTGATGGTCGGAACTCTGATATCGATGCTTATAATTATGTTATCGAATCTGTTTATCTGGGATGTTCAGATTGTTGACGGTGATATGACCCCTGAGCTATATGCTGCTTTGAAAAGAGTCGGTTGTTATTCCGGGCGATATATAATGGATTACAATGTAACAGACGCAAAAATGCAGTTTCTGCTTGAGAACGATGAATACTCCTTCTTCGCAATAAATATCAACGGCACTATTGCAATGGTTGAATTGAAAAAGCGAGTATTACCCGACATAGAAGAATACGATTACAGCTATTGTCATATAGTTGCATCAGACGATGCGCAAATTATTGATATTACTGCACAAAGAGGTGATCCTGTTGTCAAGGTCGGTGATGTTGTTGAAAAGGGACAAATTCTTGTAAACGGAGAAACCATGGATAAACACAATGTAATCCATCCTGTCCGCTCAATTGCGACCGTAAACGCAAAAATGAATAAGCTGATCGAAATCAAAATTCCATTAAAACAGCCCGAGAAGGTATATACAGGCAATGAATTAACAAAAACCCGGATTGTTGTTTTCGGACAGCAGATAAATTTGTTTTTCGCTGAGTTCCCCGATTATGAGCTTTGTGATGTTGAATCAAGTTTTGACCGGATTAAGCTGTTTAATATGATAAGATTGCCAATTGATTCCTTCGCAGAAAAGTTCACCGAATTTCGTATTGAAGAAAAGGTACTGAATGAGGCTGAAGCAACTCTGATTGCTGAAAAATCCTTCGACAACGATATCAAGATCTATGTCAACGACGGACAGTTAATTTCAAAAACCTATACAACAAAAATAAATACCGCAGAAAACTGTCTTGTTCTCTACGGCGATATCACATTCATTAAAAATATTGCAGTTGTGGAACCCTTCGATTATGTCCCGATCCCGGATGAGACGACTTCTATTCCGCAAGATTGATCATCGATGAAGCAAATATCTTTATCGAATCAAAAAGCTCTTCTTTGGTTATATATTCATCTCTTTCATGCGGACCACCCCTACCATCACCGAGCAGTCCGGCTACATCACCGAAGGTTGCACCAAAGGCAACGCAATCGGGGAATGCTCTTGCATAGGTTCCGCCACCTGTTGTATACGGTACATCGGTTCTGCCTGTTACATCCCTATAAGCTTGCATAAGTGCTTGTATTTCCTTGCTGTCAGGGTTTTTGTAATATGGAGGTTTGTCATATAACAGGCTGACAGAGAACCCGTCCTTAATTACTGATCTTGAAAGCAGTGCAAAAACATCGTCCATCTTTTTGGTTACGGGATAACGGATGTTAATGTTCTGAACTATTCTGCCTTCAACAATCTTCATAACTCCGCCAATGCAGGTCAGATAACCCGATTCTTCATCGCTCATATCGATTCCGAGGTTTTTACCTTCAAATTCTGAGAGGATTGCAGATAAATACTCAAGGCTTACATATTCTTTGCTAACTTTTTCAAACTCTATATTCTTGATAATCCAGTCGGTTAATACTGCAATCGCATTGACTGAGCCTTCGGGATATGCAGCATGTGCAGCTCTTCCTGCTGCAGTTACTTTAATCTGCGTTGAGGAAAGTCTTTCGACTTTAATATTATCTTTATTGCCAAAACATATTTCAGTGTTTATAACTGCGTATGCACTGTCGGGAACTGCATTTGTTGCATTACCGCCCTTGATGTCAGCGATAACCTTGCCGATGCTACCCAATGTGATATCACAGCCTGCGATGCCCTTTTCACCAATGCAGACAGGATATTCCGAATCAGGGGTAAATGAAAATCTTGGCGGTTTCTTTGTTTCAAGAAAATGTGGCAGGTCGGTCATACCCACTTCCTCATCACTGCCCATAATAAGCCTTACCGAAAACGGAAGCTTGATATCGTTTTCTTTCAGATACCTCATCGCATAAAGTGCTGCTATCATCGGGCCTTTGTCATCCTCGGTACCTCTGCCGATGAAAAGTCCATCCTTCTCAGTCAGTTTGAAAGGCTGGAATTTCCAACCGTCGCCAACCGGGACTATATCAAGGTGAGTTACAATACCGATTTCTTCTTCTGATTCAATGCTTTTATATATAATACTTCCGCAGTAGTAGTCGTGGTTCTCGGCTTCGAAGCCGTATTTTCTACCCAGCTCAAGAGCTTTGTCTAATGCCAATCCGCAATTTTTCCCGAATGTAAAGTTTCCATCTGCCTCACTTCTGACGCTCGGTATAGCAATTAACTCAGCAAAATCCGAAAACAGGCTCGTTTCATTAAATTTTATAAAATCATCCATCGATTTTTGATTGATGTTCTCGTTCAAAATAAATTCTTACCTTTCTCAAGCATTAAAGATATTACCGCCAAAGCAGTCAATAGCAGTATATACAGGAAAGTTGTGAAATGTCAGCTTTCTTATTGCCTCACAGCCAAGCTCCTCAAATGCGATAATTTCGCAGGATGTGATATGCCTTGCGTACAATGCACCGGCACCGCCGATTGCGATAAAGTAGGGTGCTTTATTGCGAATTATAGCCTCACAGACAGACTTGTTGCGCTGACCTTTTCCAATAGTCGCGCCAAGTCCGAGATCATACAGACTGGGAGTAAATTCGTCCATGCGTCCGCTTGTTGTAGGCCCTGCTGAGCCGATAACAGCACCTTCCGGTGCGGGTGTAGGTCCTGCGTAATATATGACTGCACCGTTTATGTCAATGGGCAGTTTCTCACCCTTGTCAAGCATTTTTATCATGCGCATATGTGCTGCATCTCTGGCGGTGTAAACCGTACCGCTTAGCAGAACATCATCGCATGCATGAAGCTTTTCCGCAAAACTTTTTATTTCCGCTGTGTTTATCTCAATCATTCTTTTTCGGTTAATCCTTCGACCGATGCAAGTAACTCTCTTATCTGCTGTGATGCCAGATCAAGCGAATCCCGGATATCTCTTTCCTTGTCTCTGTGCAGCTTTGCTGCTTCATAAACAATACTTGCTCTTTCTTTTGCGCTCTCAACTACCTCACTGACCAGACGTTTGCTCTCAGTTCTTGCTTCGGCAAGTATTTCATCTGCCTCAATTTTGGCTTTATCTATAATTTCGCGGCTTGAACGCTCTGCAACCAACAGCTTTTCGCCCATCTGACTGCAAAGGTCATAATACTGCTTCTTCTGTTCTTCGGCTTCCGAATCCTTGACAACAACCGGACCTTCATTTTTCTTTGCTTCAAGTTCAGCTTCAAGCTTTTCGATTTTTTCCTTGATGCTCATATTCTCAAGAACAGCCTGTTTGAGTTTATCGTTTTGCTTGGATTCAAGATCAGTTTCAAGCTGTGCGATTTTCTCCTTTAACTGAGTGTTCTCCTGAACAATAGAGGTGGACTTATCACTGTGTTCGTTTTTGTATTGCTGGCATAGATCATTTAACCTTTGGATTTCGGCACTCTGACCTTCAATGAATTTGATAACCTCGGACTTATTATATCCGTTTATAGCTGTGCTGAAAAAGCCCTGTTTTCCCATTACAAGTTACATTATACCGCAACAAACAATTTCTGTTACAGAACAATGTGTCCTCCCTTCGGCAATATTAATACATAATAATTCTATTTTAATTAGTATACCACATTAAATTTAATTTGTTAAGTACTTTATAAAATATTTTAGAAATTTGTCGTCATAAAAGGGAATATCGCATGGAAGTTATAACATTTTTAAAAAATATATTGTGGGCACCACCACTGATTATCCTGTTATTCAGTGCCGGTATACTGTTTACAGTAAGAAGTGGGTTTTATCAATTCAGGTGCATGAGCGAAATGTTTCGCAACATAAGTCAAAGTCTCAGGTCTTCGAAAACATCGGGTATCAGCTCGTTGATGGCACTCTCAACCGCACTGGGCGGTACTGTCGGTGTCGGTAGTATCATCGGTGTCGCCTATTCAATTGCAATCGGCGGTGTCGGCTCGATCTTCTGGATGTGGATCAGCGGATTTATAGGGATGATGACAAAATATGCTGAGGTTGCTATAGCTGTAAAATACCGGACCAAACGAAAAGGTATATTTGTCGGCGGTGCAATGTATGCACTGAAGGCACTCGGGAAACCGAAAACTGCGGTTTTATTTGCGATTACCTGTGTTGTCGCTTCTGTCGGAGCCGGGAATCTTGCACAGACAAATGCGATTGCTGAGCTGTTATCGTTCGAAGGTGTTCCAATAACAGCTACAGCAGCGGTTGTTGCAATACTTCTTGCCTTTATTATATTCAAAGGACAAAAATTTATCGCGAAGCTGAGCCAAATTGTGGTTCCGTTTATATCGGTATTATACCTTTTGGCTGTGACCGCTGTAATCATCGTTTATTTCAAGGGAATCCCTTCGGCTATCTGCCGCATCTTCAGCGAAGCATTCGGTTTTAGTGCTGTTGCAGGCGGATTCTCAGGTGCTATCATATCATCAGCGTTCAGAAACGGACTAACCAAAGGTGTATTTTCGCATGAAGCAGGTATGGGATCTTCGCCTATAGCACACGCTGCCTCAGAGACAGCAACACCGCACACACAGGGGCTCTGGGGTATATTCGAGGTTTTCTTCGATACATTTGTTGTCAGCACACTTACTGCGATTGCTATTATCTGTGTCGGTGTCTGTGATATGGGTGAGCTGTTCGACCTGTTTCTTGGCAACGCAGGCAGCATTTTTATACTTGCAGCGATTGCGGTATTTGCTTTTGCAGCAGTTCTGAGCTGGTGCTTTTATGCGGAAAGCTGTCTGTATTTTCTTTCAAATTCACCTGTACCGCTTTTTATTTACCGTGTACTTTTTATTATTGCCGCATTTATAGGTGCAGTAATACCTAAGGGTGTTGCCTGGGATATATCGGACATATTTAATGCGTTGATGATATTCCCCAACCTGTTTTTATTGCTGATATGTCAAAAAGAAGTTATCAAGATTATAAAATTGAGGTAATTTATGAATTTTCACAGCATGTCTGTTACCGAAATACTGAAAGTGCTGAATACAAACACAAAGAACGGATTATCAGCAGATGAAGCACAAAAGCGATTGAGTGAAAACGGTATTAATATAATAGCAAAAATAAAAAAGCTGTCGCTTGTTAAACGCTTTGCCGAACAGCTTTCGGATAAAATGATTGTAATACTCATGCTTTCAGCAATAATTTCGGCTGTAATGGCTTATTTCACAGATAATAACTATGCTGATCCTATTATAATAGTTGCAATTGTTTTTTTGAATGCAACTATCGGTGTTATTCAGGAAAGCAAGGCAGAAAGAGCTATTGAAGCATTGCTGAAGCTGACTTCACCATACACGGTTGTACTACGGGACGGACAGAAGATCAGAATACCGATTGAAGAGGTGGTCACTGGTGATATCATTTTCATCGAAAAGGGAAACTTTGTACCGGCAGATGCAAGAGTGATTGAATCCAACGAGTTGATCACCGATGAATCGGCACTCACCGGCGAATCGTACGAAGTTAATAAATATAATTATATTGCCGATGCAAACGCACACATCAGCGACAAGCATAATATGTTGTTTGCGAATACAATTATTGTCGGCGGATATGGAATTGCTGTTGTTGTCAAAACCGGAATGGACACATATATGGGTGGTATAGCTTCCCTACTCAGCGGCAGCGAAAGTCCGAGAACACCACTCCAGGTCAGGCTTGCGAAAACAGGTGCGATGCTTGGTAATGCTGCGTTGATAATTTGCATAATCATCTTTATTGTAGGTTCTATTAAACAAATTCCTGTTATTGAGATGTTCATCACCTCGGTTTCGCTTGCTGTCGCAGCTATTCCCGAAGGACTGCCTGCTATTGTTACGGTTATGCTTTCAATAGGAGTGCAGAGGATTGCCAAAAGTAAGGCAATAGTCCGCAAGCTTCCTGCAGTGGAAACATTGGGTTGCTCAAATGTAATCTGTTCTGATAAAACAGGAACCTTAACACAAAATAAAATGTCTGTAATCGAAATTTTCGGAGATAAAGATAAAAGCTTATTTTATTGCACACTTTGCAACAACAACACCAATCCAACTGAAGCGGCATTGCTTACCGCCGCAGAAGTGATGAAGATAAACATAAAACAATATACGCGGGTGAAGGAGATTCAATTCACCTCGGCACGAAAATTAATGACAACGATACATAAAACCGACAGCGGTTATCTGACAATCACCAAAGGTGCGCCTGATGTATTGTTTACAATCTCAGATAATGCAGACCGATTCATCTATGTTGAAAAAGCGATGACCGAAAAAGCATTGCGTGTTATCGGTGTTGCAATAAGGCAAACTCACGATATACCACAAACCCCAGAAGAAGGACTTACAATAATCGGACTTATCGGACTACTCGATCCGCCCAGGGAAGAAGTCAAGGATGCAGTTGCTTCATGCAGAGAAGCAGGTATCAAACCTGTAATGATTACCGGTGATCATAAAAACACCGCCATTGCGATTGCAAAAGCGGTAGGTATGTACAACGGGCATGCAGTAACAGAAAAAGAACTTGAAATGATGAGCGAATCCGAATGCCGTAATGCAATAATCAATTCGAGCGTTTTCGCACGCACTACTCCTGAATACAAGGTAAAAATCGTTACCGAGCTGCAAAAGTGCGGCTCTGTTGTTGCTATGACCGGCGATGGTATCAACGATGCACCTGCACTCAAGCAAGCAGACATAGGCTGTGCGATGGGTAGCGGTACTGATGTTGCAAAGGAGGCAGCTGATCTGGTGTTGACTGACGACAACTTTGCAACTATCGTTCAAGCTGTCAAATGTGGCAGGGGAATTTATGAAAACATTAAAAAAGCAATCCACTTCCTGCTGTCCTGCAATATTGGCGAAATTTTCACTATCTTTGTAGCCATACTCGCTGGTCTTGCGACACCATTGACAGCAATTCAGCTGCTTTGGATAAACTTAGTGACAGACAGCTTGCCGGCTATTGCATTGGGATTGGAACCTGTATCGGCTGATGTTATGAAACGCAAACCGATTCCAAAATCAGAAAGTCTGTTCTCAAACGGGTTGTTCACCCGAATAATCATCGAAGGTATACTTATCGGAACGCTGGCGCTGACAGCATTTTTAATCGGACTCTTAATATTTGATGAGCTTATTATTGCAAGAACGATGTCATTTGCGGTTCTGGGATTGTCTCAACTATTTCATGCATTCAACATGAAAAGTGAAAAACCCCTGATCAAATCAAGGGTTTTGAATAATGGCTGGCTTATATTTTCCTTTATAATATGTGCAATCCTTCAAGTTGGTGTTATAATATTGCCTGCAGCAAACTCCCTACTTTCAACAGCACAGTTGAATATTGAACAATGGATTATAATAGGTCTATTATCCTTTGCACCGATACCGTTTGTTGATATTGGGAAGGTTATAATCCGAAAACTCAGGAAGTGATTTGTAGAATACGCTCTGATCTGTATGTAATGTCATTGATAGCATCGCTTCCAAGCCTTTTATTTATAAATGATAAAGCTTCTTCTATTTCCATACACTTGATCGGTGCTGAATGTGAGTCGGTGCCAATTGATGATATATAGCCTTTTTCTATAAAATGAAGCAACTTTTTTTTGTACTCATGCTGTGTCAGTGAGGTTAGATTTATTTGTGTAAGACAACCAAGATCAATAAATTTATTTAGTATCTTTTCATCAAGCAAAAAATCGTATCTCTCGATATGTGCAAGCACAGGAATAACACTGAAATCATTCATCAATCTGCAAACATATTGATACGTCTGTTCACTGTATCCTTTGCTATCAGGCAACTCAGTTAAAATATAGTTGGTTTTGTTCAAGCAAAGCCCATTGATATCCGAATAGTTAAATATCTGAGGCGTCAGATAAAGTTCACAACCAAGATATATATGTGGTAATTCGCTCTTACCTTCAAGTGCTATAACAAACTTTTTTATAGCTTTCTCACGCTCAATATAATAATTAGATAACGAAATTTTATGAGGATAGAAATGTGACGTTAGCACAACACTGTCAAACCCGGCTGTTTTTAATTGACACAGCATGTCCAATGACATAGAGGCAGACCTCGAACCGTCATCAAACTCAGGTATTATATGTGTATGCAGATCAATCATAAAACTATATTATACTATTCTCGATTTAAAAACTTAGATAAAATTCAAGAAAAAAGCTTTGATTTATGTTTTTCTCGTTGAATTTTGTTGTAATGTTTTATGAGAGAATAGTATTATACCCCCCCGTAATTTATTAATATTATTTATACTTATATTTATATTTATAATATTTTTTATTTATATCTTCAACACCATTGAGAATTATACCGAATATTTTTGCATTGATAAACTCAAGGCTGTCTATTGCTTTTTTAAGATCATTATGGGTAGTCTGGTTTTGCTTAACAACTAATACGACACCATCAGAAATTCTTACAAGCGGAAGTGCATCCGCAACGATATTAAGAGGTGGTGAATCAAGTATTATATAATCGTATTCTTTAGATAACTCATCAAGCAGTCTCGCTGTATATTCACTTGCTAATATTTCAGACGGATTTGGAACCTGAAGTCCTGCGGTCAGGACATGAAGCCCTGTGTACTTTGTTTCGCGGATGGCAACACTATATTTCTCCATACCGCTGATAACATTTGTCAATCCCGGTACGTTAGGAATATTTAAAACCTTATGAATTTTTGATTTTCTAAGATCACAGTCAATAATTAGAACCTTCATATATGCCTGTGCCATTGAAATTGCAAGGTTCATACTTGTTGTTGTTTTACCTTCAGACGGAAGCGAGCTTGTGATTACTATTCTTTTGCAGCCTTCTTTAATTACTGATAAAAATATATTTGTTCTAATTGTTTTATATGATTCCTGAACCGCAAAAAGATTTATACTTTGTAGCTCTGCAGTATCTTTTATGTTATCTGCCATTTGCTGTGCTTCCCTTTCCTGATTTAACATCATTATAGAATAACGGTACTCCACCTAATACCGGGAGGTGATATTTTGCAGTAATATCATCAGCACCTTTAATTCTGACATCAAATATTTCCTTAAGGAATACAAGTCCAAATGAGAATATTATTCCCAGAAGTGCACCTATTATAGTATTGTTTCTGACATTCGGTGAAATAGGACGGTTAACTCTTTCCTGGATTGCTGTTTCAACGATTCCAACATTTGATTCTTTATCAAACTCTGAGATACGCTGAGGTGCATTTGTTGTTATTGCGTTTGCTAATATATATAAATCTGACGGTTCCTTGCCTGTAATGGTTATTTCAAAAACCTCGGTATTGTTTATGATCAAATAACTGATCATAGATTTCAACTGTGACGGTTTATACTTATCGGAAATAGAAGCATCAACATTATTTAATACTTGTTCACAAAAAGCTTGGGTATCGAGAAAGTATATATAGGTCTGCGTTACTTTCCGTAATTGATCTATTGTAACAGTAGTATTTACCGGTGTATCGACATATAATATGACCTGTGCTTGATATGTTGGCGTTATGAAAAAGTTTGTTATTATAAATGCCAGTGCAGAAAACAGAACTGCAACGATCAATATAAATATTATATTTTTCTTTAAAATTTCATAAAGCTTTTCGACAGTAATTTCCATTTCATAACCTCGCTTTTTAAAATCAATTAAGTTTAGCACATCTTACTGATTATGTCAATACAAAATAATCAAACTATATTAAACAAACAAATGAATTACATCAGCCATTCGTTGAAAATTCTTTGATTTTTGAGTTTTTATCGAATGATCAAGTCAATATTCATTTGTTTGTTTAATATAGCACCTCAGCTATAACTTTTTCTGAAGCTTCCGAATTTGTGAGCTTTGATTTACCATTATTATGATTAAAGGTATCAACGGCTTTTTCAAGAACTGCAACAACATTATCGCTATTGTTTGATTCAGCCATACCAATCAGCTCGTTGAATTGAAGTAAAAACCTATCAGTATTAATTATTTCCTGACATTCAACAAAAATTTTGCCGTTACAGGTTTTTTCAAGCTTTTTGTTTGATATCAACAATTCTTCATACAACTTTTCACCCGGTCTGAGCCCAATAAATTTAATATCAATATCCTTATATGGCTCAAGTCCGTTCAAGTGTATCAGGTTATATGCAAGGTCGACTATCTTTACCGGTTCACCCATGTCAAGTACATATATTTCACCACCGTCTGCTATTGCTGCAGCTTCCAGAACGAGTGACACAGCTTCGGGTATTGTCATAAAATATCTTATTATATCGGGATGTGTTATTGTTACAGGCCCGTTATTTTCGATCTGCTTTGTAAACAGCGGTATAACCGAGCCGTTTGAACCGAGTACATTCCCAAACCTGACTGCTGCATATTTGGTATACTCTGAAACCTGAGTAAAGTATTGAAGAATTATCTCACAGAATCTTTTTGTCGCACCCATAACATTGGTCGGATTAACTGCTTTATCACTCGAAATCAAAACAAATTTTTCACATCTGTATTTATTCGCAAGATATGCGGTGTTATATGTCCCAATAATATTATTTTTAACCGCTTCTTCCGGATCGGTTTCCATCAGTGGGACATGCTTATGAGCTGCTGCATGGAAAACAACATCGGGTTTATACTGGATAAATATCGAATCAAGTTTCTTGACATCTCTGACCGAAGCAATACGAACAACTAAAGTCTCAATGTTACCATATTTCCTGATTAATTCCTGCTGAATATCATAAGCATTGTTTTCATATATATCAACAATAATCAGCTTTTTCGGATTGAATATCATAATTTGACGACACAGCTCGCTTCCGATAGAACCACCCCCACCTGTTACCAGACAAACCTTATCACTGATAAAACTCTTGCAGCATTCGCATTCAATTTTTGTAACTTCTCTACCGAGTAGATCTTCGATTCTTATATTTCTGATCTGCTGAGTTACTGGACGATCATCAAGTAGTTTTTGGACGTTCGGGATTATTTTTACCTTACAGCCAGAGTGTGAAGCCAACTGCATAATTTCTTGGATTCTGTCCTTTGTTGCCGAAGGCATTGCAATAATTATTGTCTTTGCATTCAACTTTTCGCATATTTCCTTTATATTTGCAATAGGACCATAAACATTGATTCCCCTGATTTTTCTCGATATTTTATTAATATCGTCATCAACGACACCGACAATCCTGTATTCGCTTTTTGGAGAAATCAGCTCCTGCAGTATGATATTACATGCCTGCCCGGCACCGATAATGACTGTGGGAGTAACCTCGTATGCTTTATCCATACTCAGATGAAGATTAATAGCATCAAAAATTATGCGATATGCCATTCTTATGCCGACAGCATATACAATATAAAAGAAAAACATCATAAAATAGAAAGGCTGATACCTAAATAAATTAACAAAGGTGTTAATAATGTTAATAACTAAAAGTCCAATTGTTATTGATATCATCATTGGCAGATAATCGACTATCCGCGCATATCTCCATATACTACGGTATATTCCGAATATAAGCATGATCAACGGAATTATAACTATTACCTCAAGTAGAACCCAGTTGAATTCGTTATGCGAAAAATTTTTCATTGAAGTTCTCAAAAAATATGCTACGATATATGCACATATTGCAGCAGCCGCTGCGTCTAATAAAAACAATATAGCTTTTCTTAGCCTGAAAAGCCCAAGTGTTTTTGTTATTTCCTTCATGCCCGAACCCCCACTGTGTGTTTGTGAAATTTTTATATCCGTTAATGACCATTGTTATTATTTAGATATGTAAACAACCTTTTTCTCTTCGGCAGATCTATATATTGCAAGAATAATATCGACACATTTTCTGCCTTCGGCACAGTCAATCATCGGTTTTCTGTCTTCTTTTATTGCGTTAACCATATCTTCAATCTGCAGCATATGTCCATCGGGTGAAATTGCTGTTGGAGTATGTGCGGCAGAAAATCTGATAGGAGTTATAACCAAATCCTCTTCGTTGGCACTGGTTTCTATATCCCATCTGACAATCAAATTTTCTTCAAGCGATATTGTGCCTTTGTCACCGTGTATGTTCAAAAGTCTCGGATATCCGGGATAAACCGAAGTTGTTGCTTCAATAACTCCTGTTGCGCCGCTTTCAAACTCAAGGACACATACAAGTGTATCTTCAACCTCGATATTGCGGGCAAGTGTTTTTGAATAAGCAAATACCGATTTTACATCACCTGCCATGTACATAAGCAGATCAACACCGTGAATACCCTGGTTCATCAAGGCGCCACCGCCATCTATTGCCTTGGTTCCGCGCCATTTAGAGCTGTCATAATACTGTTGTGTACGGCTGTATTTCATGTAAACATCTGCGCAAACAATTCTGCCCAGTATGCCTTCATTTATTGCAGTCTTGACTTTTCTGATTGAACGATAAAAGCGGGATTGAAGAATACAGGCTGCTTTAATATTTTTCTCCTCACATGCCTGTTCGACAGCATCTAATTGTTCCTTTGTAATCCCGAGAGGTTTTTCAATAACAAGGTGCTTGCCTGCTTTTGCTGCAGCAATTGCAGCTTCGGCATGAAGACCACTGGGTGTACAGATACATACAACATTAACCTCAGGGCATTTTAATACCTCATCGAAATCCTTAAATGCGTAAGTTTCATGTTCATCGGCAAATGCCTTTGCTCTCTCATATTTATTATCAGCAACACCGACAAGTGTTGCGCTGTCTGAAAGCTCGAATATTGCTGCTGAATGGTAATTTGCAACGACACCGCAGCCTAAAATCGCAAAACCTATCTTTTTATCCTTCATATTTATAACCATTCCTTTCGTCATTGCGCGGAGTTCTGAGCTGGTTTTGCGAAGCAAAATTTACGTCATACTGTCCACCGCATAACTTGTAATGCGGGCGTAAAAGGCACAAAACTCTTTGTCTGAAAGTTTACTTTCAAATTTAACCTACCTTACTGTCCTCTTATTATATCTCCAACTTTTGCACTTTCAATTTTTGTGTAAAACATCATTTGAGGATGTGGAGTGTTTTCAATCGGGTTCATTTCGTTATCATAGAGTTCGTTTATCTTTATTTCTCTTGCTGTTTTTGAGGGTGAAAGCAGGCATACTGTGTCACCCAAACAAAGCTTATTCCGCTGAAAGCAAAGTGCCATTCCGGTTTTGGGATTATATTCCTCAATTGTTGAGAGGAATGCTTTTTCCTTTATATATTCATTTACAGTGCAAATTTGTGCTTTATCGAGCGGTGAGGTGTAGAAATACCCGGTGTCGTATTCTCTATGGCTGACACTTGCAATTTCTTTAAAATATGCTGTGTTCACCGGAGCATCGGGGTTGTTCACGTAATCGGTCAATGCCATTCTGTAGGCATTTGTTACCGCTGCAGTATAATATGCGCTCTTTACCCTGCCCTCGATCTTAAGTGAATTTACACCTGATTTAACAAGAACACCAATATGTTCAATCATACATAAATCCCTTGACGACAGTATATGCGTACCTTCGTCATTTTGTTCAATCGGAATCGGAAATTCAGACCTTTTTTCTTCAACAAGTTGATATTTCCAACGGCAGGGTTGAGTACATTGACCGTTGTTTGCATTTCTTCCTGTAAAGTAATTGGACAGCAAGCATCTACCTGAGTATGATACACACATTGCACCGTGTACAAAAACCTCAAGCTCAAGACTTTCGGGCGTGTTCTTTCTTATATATGTTATTTCCTCAAGCGAAAGCTCTCTCGCCAGGACTATTCTTTTGATTCCGTATTTATGCCAGAACAGACAAGTTTCGGTGTTTATTGTACTTGCCTGGGTTGACAGGTGCAGAACTGCATCGGGATTTATGTTTTTCAACAGCTCCATAACCCCAATATCCGCAACTATATATGCATCAACCGCAAGTTCTTTCAACTGTGTTATCAACTCACGCAGCTCGCCAAATTCTCTGTCCCGTGGCATTACATTCAGTGTAACATACAGCTTTGCTCCGCTGGTGTGGGCATATTCAATTCCCTCTCTCAGTTCTTCGGTAGTAAAGTTGTCTGCAGCAGCACGCATACCGAAGCGTTTTAACCCGACATACACCGCATTGCAACCATAGTTGACAGCATATCTGAGCTTTTCAAGATTCCCGGCGGGAGATAATAATTCAGGTAATACTATTTTACTGTTGCCCATCTTAATCTGTTGTGCTTTCTGTCTGGTGTATGGCATCGTACTCTGCGTTGTCCTTTTCGACCTGCTTTTTATTTACATCATGTCCGGCATCGGTCATAGCATAATAAGTCTTGCCATATTTGTTTGATACGAAGAAATATGCTGTAAAGGATTTTCCGTTCGCATCAAGCGGATCATCCGGCCAGAGTGCTGCCGTTATCGCGTCAATACCCGGATTACAGATTGCTCCGGGCGGCAGACCTTTATAAACATATGTGTTATAGGGATTATTAAGGTCCTTATCAGCCTGTGATAAATCTTCTTTGTGTTCGGGCAGTACATACTGTATTGTTGCATCTGATTGAAGAAACTTCTTATCCTCTGCCCAATTGTTAAGTCTGTTATGGAAGACCGAAGACACGCATTCAAGGTCGATCGCAAACTTCGATTCTGCTTCAACCATTGACGCAAGTGTAATGACTTCATCAAGTGTCATTCCAAGCTCATCGCATCTGTCATAAAAAGAAATGTCAAATTTGTCTTCGAAGGCATTGAGCATTTTATTTATAACATCAACTTCATCATCATCCTGATAGAAGAAATAGGTGTCAGGGAACAAATAACCCTCGAGTCTGTATATACGGTCCTCAGAAAGATCAAGCGTATTTAATTTTACCATAAACTCATGCTTGAAGGGATGGTTGTTTATTACATTGATGTAATCTTCTCTCTGCCCAACGCCGTTTGAAGTCAGAAGGTCAATAATCTGGTCAACAGTGAAGCCTTCGGGGATTGTGATTTTAACAACCTCTCTCGCAACTTCAACAACAGTAAATTTTGTTACAATTTCATCGTAATTTGAATTGCAGGATATTGTATACTCACCCGGAATATATGAATCGACATCTGAACGATATTTTGCATACAGCTTGAAAACCCAATCAAACTCGATGACACCCTTTTCCTCGAGTAGTTCGGCGACCTGAGCGGTTGTCATGTTCTCGGTTATGGTTATATTTACTTCGGTTTCGGGTTTAACAAAAGCGAATACTTCGTTACCGATTTTAATTACATTATATGAAACATATGCAGCAACACCGATAACAAAAATAAGGTACATTATTGTTTTGAAAACACCGGAAAAAATCCCGAATAAGCCGAGATTTTCTTTATCTTTTTTTCTTTTTTTCTTTTTTCTGGGAAGACTTTCAAGTTCGACTTCGTCCTCAACAGCTTCTTTTTCCTCTTCTTCGCTCTCGTCTTCATTTTGTACAGGAGCAAAATGCATTGTCATATCGTTTTTACCCTGCCTGACAGCGGTAGCATCAATTATCTCTGTGAAGTGTGCTGTTGCAGAGTCGTTGATTTTTATTGTTTGTTGGGTTGATTCAATGGAATCGGGCTCTGTTTTTTCTTTAACTGCTGTTTTCTGTTCTGGCAATTTGTATTTATCCAATATCTCAAGAATTTCGTCTATATTTTCACCAATTTCATTTTCTGAATTATTATTCTTTGGATTATCGCTCATGAAATGGCTCCTTTCAATAATAAAATAAAATTAAAAACATTTATTTTTATAGGGAGATTTATGTTTATAGTTATATTTAATAATAAATCAGCTTAATCCGGTAATTACAATGAATATACCTAAAAGCACAAGAAATGCCGGCGAAAAAAACACCTTAATAATATTGCTTTTACTGCTTGGCGGCAAATCACCGGTCGGAGGTTTTTCTGCATAAACACAGTAAATACTCTCGGTACGTGCAAGAACAATAAGCAGACTGACAGAAAACAGTACGACAAGCACAAATGCAACAAAGAAGGTTCCCGATTCCTGCATCATAAGCTTAAGAAATGATCCGTCTACATATAAATTCAATGCATTATTTATCAAGTGTAAAATTATCGGTGTGAAAATGGATCGTGTAACAACCGCTGAAAATCCGAATATTATTCCCGCAAAGAAATAGACGAAAAAGTTTTCGTATGAAAAATGCACCATCGCAAAACACAGTGCTGAAATTACAATCGCATTTACGCTGCCATAACCCCTGTATTCGCTTAGAATAACACCTCTGAAAAAAAGCTCCTCACAAATCGCAGGAATCAGCGCGAAGGTTAAAAATATATACAGCCCATTATTTTCGCCTTCAGGTAAAGCGAATTGCGATAACATCCCCGAATCACCGGCAAGACTGCCATCGGTTATATAATACATAAAAAACTTAATCAGCATATTTCCGGTGATAAACATCAATATAACAAAGAAAACGAAAATCAAATGCGACGGATGAATAACTTTTATAAACATGGGGGTCGTTAGTTTTCTGCCAATACTGTAATAATACAAAATACAGGGCAGAATAAATACTATTATTTGAATAACTATTATAACGAGAAAAATATTATTACCCTGCTGCACTGCTTGTGGAAGTATTATTTCGGTTATACCCAGAAGCAGCAATACCGCTGCAACAAGAAGCGGTGCTGTAACGGGAACACGGTTATCGTTTAGCTTCATAATTATAACCATTCCTTTTATAGTGAGTGAGAGTTATGCTGTTCTTCCGGGCAGAATATTAACAACTTATCAGTTTGATTTATAATACATTCCCTTTCTTAGCTTTTCTGCTTCATCATTGCCGAACAGCACTCTAATAAGCTCAAATCCGAACTCAAAGGAGGCACCTACTGCTTTTGCAGTAATAAATATATCATCATGCTCAACCGAATTTCCGGTTATTATACTGCCATCAAGAAATTTTTCATAAGATGGGAAGCAGACTGCTCTTCTGCCGGTTAACAATCCCATAGAGCCGAGTATTGATGGTGCTGCACAGATTGCTCCGATGTATTTACCGTTTGCAACGCATTGATTGATTGATTGTCTGACAAAGTCGGACGATGCGAGTGCAGCCGTTCCCTTTCCTCCACCCGGCAGAACCAGGGCTTCGAGTTCGGAAAGATCCATTTTGTCCTTCATAATGTCTGCATTTACAGATACTCCATGTGATCCGGTTACAACAAGCGATTCGCCTATTGCGGTCAGGTAAACCTTAATCCCGGCTCTGATCAGAATATCCGCCGGAACTAATGCTTCGGCTTCTTCAAAACCATCCGCCAATAATATGTAAACAGCCACTTGAATACCTCCTAATTATATTTTTGCAATCGATTTGTTAAATTTAAAACATAAACCAACACATTATATTATCACAATAACTCTAATATTTCAAGCAATATTTGTATTATGTTATTTATTTACATCTCATTGTATAAAACATTAACATATAACCCGGTAATGTTCAAAAAAGATTTTAATTTTTTTTCAACAGCAATAATTTTATTTGCATTCGATATAAAATCGTCTTTAACATTGATTGGTAAAGTAATATCTGCTTTCCCGAAAGGCGAAAAGCTTTTCACCGCATCGGTTATCGAAGCTGATGTTTCCGTATCTGTTATAATATCAGCAACAACAGCCTTTTTATCCTCAAGTCTATACAATGCTGTAAAGTTGCTGCCAACCACTGCTTTTCCGCCATACAGTAAAAATGACTTTATCGTCGATTCGGCAAGGCTATGATTCTTCTTTATATAGCATCTTCCGTTTTTTGTGTACAACTCATCGGTTTTTGCGATGTATTCCGAAATATCGTCGTTGAACCCAAGCCGTATTATTTCTTTTGGCTCAGGTTGAAATATAATTTCAACTTTTTTTATTGGGATATCTTCATCCATTCCAACATCACGATATAACGAAAAAAGCGATTTCGTTGCAGGAATACAGAAAACAAAATCATATCCCTGCGATATACTCAATAAATATTCAAAGCAACGATGAAACAACCCTTGTTTGCGATGCTGCGGAGATGTTGCAACTCCTGCCATATAAAGAGCGTTGCCATCACCGTCTGATGTTACAGCGGTACATTTGAATGCTGTCAGCATTGAACACAGCGTATCACCTTTGTATGCGCCGATTACTATTTTTTCATCAGGCTCAAAGAACAGTTCAGCTTCTCTGCTGTCACTGTCAAAGCAAACAGCGAACAAGGCTATTGCTTTATGTATATCGGTTTTGGGAACGGTCTTTATAATATAGTTCATATTAAAAAATCTTATTTCTGTTCAGTATAGTTGAATATTTATGCAATTGGAGCAGCGGACTGAAAGACCGTTTTGACTGACGCAGACCATCATCACCGACATCATCCTCACGGTTTATATATTTGAATTGAGGATACTGTAATGCAAAAAAGTGAGCAAGTGCCGGATATACACCTTCATAATCATATGATGCTTTTTCGCAATGAACAACCAGAGTTGAATTTTCGGTGTTTTCAAACAGCGGCTCACCAATAGTAAATCCAATCGGCTTCCCACCGACATACAGACAGCAGCCATACAACTGAAGCTGCCCGTAATGTACCAGCAGCTGCTCGGCGGCAACAATCTCCCTGCGTTTGTACTTTTCAAGCTCGCCATTGTCGTTTTTCCACTCGTCAAGAAGATAAAAACAGTCGTCTATAACCGCATTTGTAATCGGCTTGATCTCATAGTTATCGCCGTACAATGCAAGAAATTTGTTCAATTTGTTTTTCTTGTTGTGAAGCTTCTTACCCGAATAGGTGCGGAAGCTGTCGGCATCGTAGATATAATCGCTATAATTTATATCAAAGGTACACTCAACGCCGTATTTATCACTCAGAAATTTTGATTTCGATTCGGTCAGATTAATAACCGTAATATAATCCTTGTCGCAATTATCCATCAGTGTTCTGATGCAGTTGTCGAAAGCTTGCATATCGGGTTGTTTTATCATGAACAGACATCTGTCCTGCCATTTGTATCCGAAAACAACACCTTCACCACATTCAGCGAACTGAACCGGATGAGCAAACCGCCAGCTGAAAATTGTTGCAAACTGCTTTTCACAGCTGATATCCTCAAGCGAACCGGAGCTGTTCTGACCAATCAGACCGGTTATAAGATCCTTATCTTCAATTTTAATCTCTTTGAAGTTCAATTCCAAAAATATATCCATACCTTCCTTCGACATTAACGCCGTCAGATTCCCTTCAATTATTCCAGAAGCTCACCACAGCTTTTAATTATATCCTGGCTGATATCGTTCATTGTTCTTAACTTACCGTCAATGCTGCAGTCAATTTTTGTCCATCCCAAATATTCAGCTGCGTAAAGTGCTGCTATATAGCTTTTTTGGATATGCTCAACGCTCTTTTCGTGTATATCCTTTTTTATACCGGTTTCGCGACATCTCTTTTCGAGCAGTTTCAGCGAAAGCTCAGGCGGCATACACAAATACAAAACCTTCTGCGGTCTCGGAAGTCCCAGAAGCTCAAATTCGTAGTTATCCAGCCAATCAAGGTAATACTCCCACTCGGATTTTTTGAGCTTTGAAAGCTGATGTACTGCATTTGCGGTCGTATAACGGTTGGCAATCAACAGCCTTCCGCTTTCGTATTCCTTCTGCCATTTCAATTTATATGAAGCATATCTGTCAACAGCAAAAAAACTGGAGGCTGCATATGGGTTGACATCGTTCGGATCATTACCGAAATCGCCTCTCAGATACATTCTGACAAGCGCTGATGATTCCATATCATATTCGGGGAAGGATAACTTTGTGTATTCCTTTCCCTTGCCGGCGAGGTATTGGCAAAGCAATTCTGTCTGGGTTCCTTTTCCTGAAGCATCAAGTCCGTCTATTGCAATCAGGCGGTATTGAATTAATTTCTCCATCTTTTACGAACCTCCTCTATTTTCCCGCAGGTCATTTTCCCTTCGGGGCAACCATTTTTCACACAAGGAGGTCCCGCTTTGATAAACAAAGCCGGTGCAATCTGCTTGACCTGTGTCAGCATCTCGTTTGCCAGCTCGCGTATCTCCCACTGTGCTCTGTTACAGCAGCGAAGCTCGAAGAAGTTCCACAGCGAACGCACATTCATCGTCATGATTATCTTTGTATCGCAGGCATTGGGCAGCACACTGCGTGCATCCTCAAACGCCATTTTTTCAGCAGCCTTTTCGGCGTCAACTTGGATTTTACCTTCATCCATAAGTGCTTTTGTGTGATATTTCATTAGCTTATCTGCCAGTGATATGTAATGCTGTCTGTCCTCGTCCATCGCACGAAGAAATTCCTCCCTTGCCTCGGGAATAGCTGTTATGGCAGGAGGTATAATATATTCGAAGTTTTCTTTATTGACATATCTCTGGCTCTGGACGCTGAATGAGGCTATTCTGTGCCTTGTTATCTGGGCAAGAACAGCTCTTGATACACCTTCAATTCCGAAGGTAAAGCTGACATGCTCAAACGGGCTCTCATGTCCGAGGTTTGAAAGCATTGTGATAAATTTTCCTGTTTTCTCGTCATCAAGTCCGTCAAAGATCGTGTCGATGTCGCTTGAAGCATAACATAGCTTCGCTGCTGCCGCAATCATTTTTTCACAATCGGGTGTGTGCGCAAGAATTTTAACTTTCATCCCTATAACTTCCCTTCTCATTTTTTCAACTGTTATGTTTATCTTTTTCGATTATAGTATTATATATAAATTTGGGTAATTTAATCAATTTTCGAAACCTCTTCGGTTCAATCACAGCGCGCCACAGCCACTCAAGCGACAAATCAATCATTATCTTCGGTGCCCGCTTCTTCTCACCTGACAGTATGTCCACTGTACCGCCAAGTCCGACGAACAACCCACGCTTGAAATACTGTTTATTATTACAGATAAAATATTCCTGTTTGGGTGAGCCGAGACAAACAAAGATAACATCGGGTGTGATAGAATTTATTTTGTCGATAACCATCTTTTCATCTGTGTAATAACCGTCGCAACCATCGCATAATATATTTTTGTACTGCTGTCGTATATTATTAAACGCATTTTCAAGGCTATTTTTCTCGCCGCCCAGAATGAACAGACTTCCATTCTTGTTATTGAGACTTTCAAGCATTTTTTTTGCAAAGTCAACACCTGCAATTTTCTGCTGCAAAGGGCTACCCAGCCTTTTTGCTGCCCAGATTATACCCTGACCATCAGGCAGGTTCATATCCGAGCTGTTTATTATATCAAGAAAGCTTTTATTCTTCAGGCAATCCAATACCATTAATGAGTTGGGTGTGAAAACTGCCGAAGGTCTGTCTGAATGATACAGAATTTCAGCATATTCGACAGCCTTTTCCATAGTAATATCAATAAATTTTATCTGATGTACAGTTTTTGTTTTTATCATATTTATCACTGACTTGATTTTATATTATCATTATTATATTTTAGCATACCCGGATTAATAAATCAACATAAAAAAATTGAATATAAATTATCTTTTGGGAGAAACTAAATCAAGACCAAGGTTCAATACTGATTTCTCATAAAACATTACGTTAAAACTCTGCGAAAGAAACCATATGATAAAGGTTTTTCTTGAATTTTATCTATGTTTTTAATCGAAATTAGTATAAATAACAAAACAGAAAGGATATCGACATGACTCCAAAAGAATTGTTATATATTGAAGATGCACTAAGCCACGAATCATTTGTACGCACACAGTGCGATGACTGCGCAGGACAGCTTCAGGATTCAACCCTGAAAAGCTTCGTTTCACAGCTATCAACCAAGCACAAAAAGATGTTTGATCAATTCTTCACTACAGTCAAAGGTTAAATAATTTCAAAGTAAAGGAAATAAAAAGTTTGAAAATAAATTTTCAAACTCAGGTTTTGTGCCTTTGTGCCATATATCAAGGCACAAATTTGATTACATCAAATACGGCACAATTCCCACACCATAAAGAAAGGAATGGTCATAATTATGGATGACAGAATGTTAATGGAAAGCCTGCTTGTGTCAACAAAAAATGCATGTGAGCTGTTTATGCACGGAACAATTGAGGCATCGACAAGCAATATAAAATCCACATTTGATCAGGCATTGCAAGATGTAATACAGATACAAAATGATATCTACTGCCATATGGCTGATAAAGGCTGGTATCCCCAGACCGCAGTCGAACAACAGAAGATACAACAGGTAGCCCAGAAATATCAGGCAAACGCATAAATTGCAACTGATAAAGCAAAACCGACGGTCAGCATCGACTGTCGGTTGTTTTTGTTATAATACATTTAAAACGTTGTTTATAATTACTCTCTTGTAATAATATGAACATACAGTTACTTCGTTATTTTTAATATTATGTTTTTACATTTCAAAAAGCGACTTAATCAAATATTACCTCCCAGTTTTCATTATTGAATGCATCAAAGCACATTTCAATTTGATTATAGATATTCTTATTCTCATCTAAAATAGGTAAATTGTTAAGTGCAAAATATCCACTTTCTGTAGTTTCATTATTCGGTTGGAAACTACCCCTTATAATAGAGCATAGGACAAACACCTTACAAATTCCATATGCATATTTGGGTGAATTATGCTTGTTCCTATCTTGTATAGCAATAATCCTTGAAGGTTTAATATCCAAACCAACTTCCTCTTTAACTTCTTTAATAGTATTTGAAGCAATTGATTTATTATAATCAACCCAACCACCTGGTAGAGACCATTTATTTTTTTCTTTTACCAGTAAAATTTTGTTTTCGTTGAATATTGCAGCTCGTGTATCGATTTTAGGTGTTTGATAACCTGTTTCGTTGCAAAACACATCTTTAACTTTTTCGATTGAGAGACCCGTTTTCATAGCCATGATTTCAGCGAATATTTCTCTAACTCTTTTAAAACGTTCTTTGTCAAATTGATCTTTCGTATATGTTAAGCCGTTTTGAGCAATAGATTGTAATTCCATTGATAATTTTATCAACATATCCAAATCATTCATTAGTTCCATAATTTCCTCCGATCATACTACTTTACTATTATTCTTTTGTTACAATATAAACGATTTTATTCATATCGCCTACATCAATTTCCTTCAAAAAATCAGGTACAATATTCTGTTGTTTTATTGTATTCAAAGGCAACCAATGCAACGTTTCAGCTTCAATTTGATCTGAATATAAATTATCAGAAATTGTATATACCTTATTGTATTTCATTAAATAAAAGAACACGACTTCATGATGATTTTTACTGCAATAGGTGAAAAACCGTTCTTGAATAAAAACCAATCTGTCAATTTCAAACTTATGTCCTGTTTCCTCATATACTTCACGAACAACAGCATCTTCTGATGTTTCATTCATCTTGACTTTTCCGCCGACAGTATAGTAGCATTCATGGTTTTTATGCTTTGCAACAAGCATTCTATCATTTTCTATTATCAAAGCGGCGACTCTGTATGTAAACATACTTTGTTCTGAGTCTATTAAAATATCTATATTATTCATCACTTTTTCCTATTTTTTATTACGATAACAATAACTATAACTGCAATGATAACAGTCAATATTATTGGTACAAGAGGAAATATTAGCTCTTGTACAACAAGAACAGCAGTTGGGCCATCCGCACCACCGATTATTCCAATTTCATCTATTTTATTGCACCCTGTCAATAACAACGCAAGCATACTACAATACTATCAGTAATTTTTTCATTATGCTTTCCTCTCAATATAAATTTTGCGTGTATGCATATTTATAATCCGATATTCTCTTTTAACCTCATATAATTACCCGTATCCGGAATGCCTCTATTAAGAATATCAACAAATTTTTGATTAAATCCTAAGTTAATTAATTCGAAAAATTGGAAAAACCCAACATCACTTATTGGGTTTGTTTCAAATTCATTTGATGGTAGTGTTATATTACCATCAATCCTTTCAAGAAAAAATGTAATATGTATAATTGGAGGAACACAGTCTGTTTTATCACATAAATATAGCAATCTTTTAACTTTTGTATTTAAACCTGTTTCTTCATACATTTCGCGAATTATTGCTTCATCTAATTTTTCTCCGACTTCAACTCTACCACCCGGAAGCGACCATCCTCTTTATGATGTAACTTTTTGTTTTACTAAAAGAATTTTATTATCTTCTATCAATATTCCTGTTATTCGAATTTGAAAACTATTCTTGTCCACATGACCACTCCTAAATATCGAAGAAGGAACATCCCATATTGAAATGCTCCTTTTGCTTCTTCAGAATTTAAATCCTATTGTACTGAGTATACATCTTGCGATTGCATAATGCGTATGTGGGAACGGATGAACTCTGTCGAGTGAGTATGCTGTCGTATTCAGCTTTGTCAGCAGCAGGTCAAGAGCAGCTTGAACATCGCAGAAAAGTGAGTCTGTTTCGTATGCTATCTTTCTGAGGATTACATTCAACTCATCGACATCTTTTCTCATCGCATCGTTCTTGTTCAAGTCAAGGAAGAAGGGAGAAATAATCATAAATCCTTTTGTTTTTCTCTTTGCATCCGCAACTATATATCTGAGGTTTTCCTCATATTGTTTAACGCTGACCTGTCTTTCGGGAAACATATACGAATCGTACTTACGCCAGACATCATTTACACCAATCATTATGGCTGCATAATCGGGCTTTATTGCCGTCATGTCAGATTCCCAGTGTGTACGAACATCAGAACTTGTTTCGCCGCTGATGCCGGTATTGACAATTTTTATATGCTTTTCAGGATAGGTTCCTGTTAGTATGTTATGAATGAAGAAGGGGTAACCGCTTCCCAGTCCGGTCTGGCAGTTTCCGTAAGGTCTTCCTCTTCCGCAATCGGTGACCGAGTCGCCGGAGAACATTATTGTTGTATCATTTTCAATATAATCGAACAACATAATTATTCCTCACTTACTGTGCTTTCAACAGCGCTTTCTGTTGTGCTTGTGTCAGCTGTTGATTCAACTGTTGAGGTATCTGAGGTTACATCGGATGTATCGGAAGCTGTTCCCGAGGTATCAGCTAAGGTATCACCGGAGGTTTCGCTTTCTTCGGGTTCATCATACATAATATATGCTTTAGTATATTTTTCTTTGAGTGTAGCACCGTTTGTAACCGGGTTGCCGGTAAGGTATGCGACAATCAATGTGCCATCCTGGAAATTCGTCAAGGATGAAACATCTTCAATTGCGTTGTTTGACAAGTACAGATAAGCCATTTTTGTCATATCTTTAATCGGTGAAACATCAACTATCTTATTATCTGTCAGGTAAAGATATTCAATCTCAACCGATTTTTCAATTGCGCTGATATCTTCGATTTCATTGTTGGTAAGTGAAAGCTGAGTTAACTTCACAAGGTCAGCCATTGCTGAAATATCTGATATTTTATTTTTGCTTAAGTCGAGTGTTTCAAGCTTTGTCAGCTTTTCAAGCGCGGATACATCAACGATTTCATTAGAGGGAGCATAAAAACCTTCGAGGTTGACAAGCTCTGAAACTGCAGAGATATCTGTAAGTCCCATGCTGCCAAGGCTGAGAGTTTTAAGTGCTGTCAATCCTTTGATCGGATCAAGTGAGATTGGTACTATTTTCTCAGTTACTGTACTTGTATCATCGCTTGTGTCCGCGACACTGGTGTCACTTGTTTCAATAGCAACAGTTGAATAATTGTTGTCAAGAACAAGGGTTTCAAGATTTACAAGTCCGGAAATTGCAGATATATCGGTAATGTTATTTTCTGACATGTAAAGTGATTTAAGCTTTGTAAGATTTTCAAGTACAGATATATCATCAATACCGAGTGATTGGATATTTAAATATTCGATATTCGTAAGCTCAGCGATTGCGGATATATCTTTGACGCTTGTTCCGCCGATTGAAAGGTGTTTTAGATTTGTCATTGTTTTAATTGCTTTGAGGTTTTTGAGAAGCTTCTGCTCCTGAACATCAATAAGAGTAAGGTTGGGGAACAGTGCAAGATCATCGAGTGTTGTAAGCTCGAATGTCAGGTCAGCAGATTTTACACTTTTGTTATAGTTTTCGCTATAGGTTGAAGTGTCAAAGTCTTCGACAGTTGTGTCTGTTTCAAGCAGTGTTGCAAGTTCGTCATAACCGATTGTTACTGTAGTTTTAGTATCTTCTGTATCGGAAGTTTCGGTATCCTCTGCAGTGATAATTCCGAGAACCTTAATTGCCTCGAGGTCTTCTTTTGTTATCTCGCTCGGTTTCTTATCAAGTGCTTCAGCAACAACTCTTGCAAAGCTCTGATCCTTGAATAAGCTTGAACGGTTCTGAATAAATGAAAAAAGTGTTATACAAATAGCTGCCGCAAGAAGAACGCATAATACAATACTTATAATAAACTTCTTCTTTCTCTCGGCTCTTGATGCAATAGTTGCCATAACTTTTATTTCCTTTCGTATATAGCTGAATGAATATTTGTTTAGCATGTACTTTTGATATAATACCACTTGTCACAAAAAAATGCAAGCGTTAATTATGAAATACAGTAATATTGAAAAACCTGTGTTTATAGCTTATAGTTTTTCCTCTTCTAACAGTTCTCTGACGCTGACAACACTGCAGCCAAAAGACTTCAGTAAATTCAATTGCCTTGGCAGCGCTTCGTATATCGGCATTTCGCCCGACATATTCAATCCATCCTTCTGATAGATTATACTGCCGCAGAACGAATCCGCATTTGATTCGAGCTGTCTTTTCAGCCTTGCAACCATCTCATCCGCATTGCTGTTCTTCTCCCAACCGCCACCGTCAAAGGAGGCTGACAGGTAATTGTACCCCAGCTTTTCGTAAACATCGAACACGGTTTTATTGGACGGGCGACTGTATGAGGATAGGCGACCGCAAGGGTCGCCCCTACCGATACTTTCAACATAATGGGGTGGCCTTGCGTTTGTCATCGGGTACCTAAAGCTTTCAAGTATATAGTTATGCAGCCGTAGATAGTCAGCATACACTTCGTTCTCATTTTTGAAATACACACGCTTCGAATAGGGAAAATGCTGTTTCCCACAGACAATATGTCTATATCCGTGGTTAGCCAACTCGCAGCCGCTGTCTATTATTTTGCGTATCAGGTCAGGGTTGTTCACAGCACTTGCCAGTATATCATCACCGAACCGTGGGTAGTGGTCATATCTGGTACCGCTCCAGTAAAAGCTACCCGACCTGCCCGGATTGTCGGGGTAGTTCTCAGCGGTTGAGCCGATGATGTTGAAGGTTGCGGTAAAGCTGTATTCGTTGAGCGTGTCAACTATAAACTCTGTCAGTTTTCTGCCATCCGGGCATACAACAGCACACGGCCCGTCATCAAAGGTCATTGCAACTATTCGCTTGCCGCCGGTGTTGACTTTTTCAATTTTCCGGACTGATGTTGTGTTTATATCTTTCTTTGAGAAAATAAACCTTTTTATTTTTTGCAGAGTATTGTATAAAATCATAGTATATCCTTTAATAACGCTGAAAACGATGTTTTTCAGGTTTTGGATATGTTCATTAAAAGCGACATGGGAAGTAGTTTCGCCAGTACTCTGTAAAGCTTAAAGAAAAACAGCTCAGTGTACACTCCCTTGCCCTTTTTCGCTTTCACGACAGATTTTCCTGCGACCTTCTTCGGGTTGCATCTGGGAAGCATATCAAATGTCTTGGAGTTACCGCTGATGCCTGCTACGTCTAAAAATTCTGTATCCATAGGTCCGGGACAGACAGCGAGTGCATTAATGCCGCGTTTCTTCAGCTCATACCTGAGCGAGCGGGTGAAGGCTGTTACATAGTACTTTGTCGCGCTGTAAACTGTCATCCTTGGTGTGGGAACAAAGGAAGCAATTGAGCTGATGTTGATTATATAGCTTCCCTCTTTCATATACTGCAGTGCAAGAGTGCAAATTGAGGTCAGCGTAACACAGTTGAGCCTTACCATGTCGGCTTGTCCCTTCTCGGAAAGGTCAGCAACATCACCCAGAAGTCCGAAGCCTGCGTTGTTGATCAGCACCCTGATGTCGGGGTTTTCAGACTTCAACATTTCTGTAAATCTGTTCAGTTCTTCTTCCTTTATCAGATCAAGCGACACAAGCCGGCACTTCACATCAGGTCTTTCTTTTGCCAGTGCTTCAAGTCTGTCAACTCTTCTTGCGATTAACCATATTTCATCAACTGTTTTTTCACCTGCAAGAGTGTAAAAATACTCTTTCCCGAGCCCGGAGGATGCTCCTGTTATAATTCCAACTGTCATATTTGTGTTTCCTTCTTTATACAAAATTTTATAATTCAACATTAACTATTTTATTATATGATACATAGAAACAAAAATCAAGCATTTATAATCAAATATGTTTATTTGTATTGACAATACCTTTTTACGGTTTTATAATATCTAAATAGTGAGTTTTATGCTTTCCGGTATACAGTACTGCCGGAGTTTGAAAATCGCATAAAACATTACGTTATTATTTTGCGTAATTTTTTATTTGGAAGGGAAATAAAATTATGAAAAAACCGGTTGCAATACAGCTTTATTCGGTACGCGAGCAGTGCGAGAAAGATTTTCCCGGCACACTTACAGAACTGAAAAGAATGGGATATAACGGTGTTGAGTTTGCAGGCCTTTACGGCTACACCGCAAAAGAAGTCAAGGTACTGCTCAAGGATATCGGACTTACTCCCATTTCCGCACACGTTTCCTACGAGGACATGACAACAAAAACCGAACAGATGATATCTGACTACTCTGAAATCGGTGTAAAATACATCGGCATACCTTACCTTGTTGAAGAGCATAGACCGGGCGGTGCAAAATACGCTGAAACAATCGCAAGCATGAAGGAGTTGTCAACATTGCTTAAAGCAAAGGGTATCCAGCTTCTCTACCACAACCACGACTTCGAGTTCACAAAAATTGATGGCAAATATATGCTTGACATACTCTACACTGACCTTTCAAAGGACGAACTTCAGACAGAGCTTGACCTCTGTTGGGTTGCTGTCGGCGGTGAGAATCCTGCAAATTATCTCAGAAAATACAGTGGTCGCGCTCCGGTTGTCCACTTCAAGGATTTTTACATAGAAGGTCAAACCGGTGCTAAGCTCTATGATTTGATAGGCATTGACGACAATAAACCAGCTGATAAAAGCACCTTCGAATATAGACCAATCGGTACGGGACTTCAGGACATCGGCGCAATGCTGAAGGCTGTCGATGATGCTGGTTGCGAATGGATCATCATTGAACAGGATGAACCGACAGCATCAAAACCCTACTCACGTTTGGAATGTGCAGAGATAAGCATAATAAATCTGAAAAAATATTAATTTTTTCAGATATTCGAGTTTTATGCTTCATGGCATCCAGCATATCCATGAAGCATAAAACATCGGCATTCTGTTATTTATGAAAGGATTTATAATATATATGCTTAGCGAAAACCTATACCTGAAAAGACCTCTCGTATTCAGAGCAGACGGCAGCTTTAAAATAATGCTGTTCTCAGACCTTCACGGTGTACCAAATCATGATCCCCGCCTTAAAAGAGGCATAACTGAAATGGTTAAAGCTCAAAAACCCGACTTAGTATTCCTGAACGGCGACCAGATGTATGGGCTTGAGACTGTTGAGCAGGTTAAAAACTATCTGACTGATATTACGGAAGTGCTTGAGAAAAATCAAATTCCGTGGGCGCATGTCTATGGCAACCATGATTCCGAAGCCGGACTCTGCAAGGAAGAACAACAGAAAATCTATGAAAGCTTCGATTATTGTATCTCGAAAAGAGGGCCGGTTGATATACACGGTGTCGGAAATTTTGTTCTTCCAATCAAATCAAGCAAAGATGGCACGATAAAATTCAACATTTGGGGCATTGATTCGCTCCAGTACATAAACGCATATGATGAGGAATTCAATGTCTCTGCCACAAACGGTTATAGGTCTGTGCTGCCAAAGCATTTTTCAAACGGCACCTACTACGATACAATCCGTTTCGACCAGATAATGTGGTATTATAACAGCTCTAAGGAGTTTGAAGTCTATAACAAAGCGAAAATACCTGCGCTTATGTTCTTTCACATAGCAATCCCGGAGCATATGCTGATTTACATGAACCCTGTCGAAACGGCAATGAACGGAGCATTCAACGAGAATGTTTGCTGTCCTGAGCTTAACAGCGGCTTGTTCAGCGCGGCCGTTCAGAGAGGCGATGTCAGGGGTATTTATGTCGGTCACGATCACAACAACACCTACGACGGCATCTACTGTGGTGTGCATCTCGGCTTCGACAGCGCAATGGGCTTCAACAGCTACGGTATGTCGGGTGAAACACAGACAGAACAGTCAAGCTGCCGCGGCTGCAGGGTTTTTGAGCTGAACGAACAAAATCCGGCGGACTATAAAACCTATATGTTAAGAGTAGTCGATTTTATTGATGTTGAAAGGATTTAATATGAGAGTAGCCAACGGAGTATACAGATGCACCTTCGGAAAACCCGAAGCATTGACTGCCGAAAAATTCATCAAGGCGGAAGCAAAGCTTGACAAGATAAATAAATTGTCTGACCTACCCTCACCATTTGGTGTGAATGCAGAAAAAATTGAATATGAGCAGAATAAAGAAGGAACAATCCTGACACTGCCTATGCTTGATACTGAGAATATATACGGCTTCGGACTGCAAATGAAAAGCGTCATCCATACCGCACGCAAGAAATTTTTGCGTACCAACGCCGATCCGAAATCCGACGCAGGTGACAGCCATGCACCTGTTCCCTTCTATGTTTCAACCTTTGACGACAAAACCGCATACGGACTGTTAATTGAAACAGCAAGATACACAACCTTCTACTGCGGCAGCAGTAAAAAGCTGAACAAAGGTAAAACCGAAGTCGAAGCGAGCGGCTTCGAACAGGAAAGCGCAACCGAAACCTTTTATATCGGTCAGAAAAAGAAAAATATGCAGATGGTTATCAGTATTGAGAAGGTTGAAGGCTGCGACATCATCCTGTTCACCGGCGAAACGCCCGACGAAGTCTGCCGCAAGTACATCCTGTACTCCGGTGGTGGCTGTATGCCTCCTCTCTACGGTATGGGTGTCTGGTATAGAATGGACATGTACTTTAAACAGGAGGAAATCCTGAAGAGTGCAAAAAAGATGAAGGAAGACAATATGCCTGTGTCTATCATCGGACTTGAACCCGGCTGGCAAACAATGGCTTATTCCTGCTCGTTCAAGTTCAATACCGACCGCTACCCCGATCCCGACAGGATGCTTGAAGAAATGACCGAAATGGGCTACAAGATGAACCTCTGGGAGCATGCATTCACGCATCCGGCCAGCCCGATTTACAAGGCTCTTCTGCCATATGCGGGCGATTACGAGGTATGGGGCGGTCTTGTACCTGATTTTGCAACTAAAGAAGCAAGAGGAATTTTTGGCAAATATCATAAAGAAACACTGATTGACAAAGGCTTTTCAGGCTTCAAGCTCGACGAGTGCGACGGCTCTGACCTGACCGGTGGCTGGACATACCCAAATATGGCACAGTTCCCATCCGGACTGAACGGTGAACAGATGCACAGCATACTGCCACAGCTTTATCAACAGACAATGATTGAGCAGTTCCGTGAAAAAGGTATAAGAACACTCGGTGAGGTTCGTGCGCAGTTCAGCTATGCAGCACCCTATCCGTTCGTGCTGTACAGCGACCTTTACGGGCATGATGATTTCATTCGTGCGCTCATCAATATGGGATTTACCGGACTTCTGTTCTCTCCCGAAATCAGGGAAGCGGCAAGCAAGGACGATCTGTACAGACGAATCCTGTCGGGTGTGTTCTCTATAAAGCTTGAGTTCAACATCTTCTATATGAAAAATCCACCCTGGTTTAACCATGTTATAAAAGAAAATAATAACGGTGTTGCTGACAAGGATGTTTCCGAAATCACAGACAAATGCAGAGAGCTGCTCAACATCAAAATGAAGCTGGTGCCATACCTTTACACTGCATTCCACAGATATTACACCGACGGAATACATCCGTTCCGCTCGCTTCGCAGCATATACCCCGAGATTGCAGCTCAGGAAACAGTCGAGGGTTGCGCTTTGGGCAACGACATCATCGTCTATCCGTTGACTGTCGCACAGAACAAGGTGAAAATCTACCTGCCCAAAGGGCAATGGTATGAATTTTTCACCAATGAGCTATTTGAAGGCGGAAAACAGTATGAGCTTGAGTATGCGTCAAACAGAATACCTGTGTTCGTGAAGGCAGGAACAATCCTGCCGATGCTCGAAAACACAATGCTTGACCTGAACAAGGATATGATGGAGATCACACCGTATATCTATCCGAATAAATCGGGTAACGCAAAATGTGAGCTGTACGAGGACGACGGTATCAGCTACGGCTACGAGAACGGTGAGTACAACATCTATAAACTCACCTACAAGGACGGCGGTCTCAGGATTGACAAAAAAGGCAAATACAACGGCAAAAAAGCAGTGTTCTCAACGTATAAGGTTGTAAAGTAAATAATTATATAACATATTCCGAATTTTGTCAAATAAAAAAGGCGGATATATGTCCGCCCTTATAACATGTTATGTTTACGCTGAGAGCAAGCCCCGGCCCAACATTAATTATTCATTATTTGCTATTTAATACAAATATCCTTCTTTGTATAACAGCTCTGCAATCAGGACTGCGCCGCCGGCAGCTCCCCTGAGTGTATTATGCGACAGACCGATGAATTTGCAGTCGAATAAGTTGTCTTCTCTCAGACGGCCAACACTGATTGCCATTCCGCCTTCAAGCTCACGGTCAAGCTTTGTCTGAGGACGGTTATCCTCTTCAAAGTAATGGATAAACTGTTTCGGAGCCGATGGGAGGTCAACACCCTTGAAATCTACCCAGCATGCTTTGATTTCGTCCATGCTTGGCTTTTTGTCTACAAATTTAACGAACACTGCCGCAAGGTGACCGTCGGAAACAGGAACACGAATGCATTGTGCTGTGATTACAGGTGTTGTTGCAGCCTTTATCTCGCCGTCTTTTATTTCGCCCCAAATCTTCAGCGGTTCTTTTTCACTCTTCTCTTCCTCGCCACCGATGTATGGGATTACATTGTCGATCATCTCAGGAAATTCCTTGAAGGTCTTGCCTGCGCCTGAAATAGCCTGATATGTGCAGACAGCAACTTCCTTGACACCAAACTTGAGTAGAACTTGGAGAGCAGGAACATAGCTCTGAATTGAGCAGTTTGGTTTTACAGCGATGAAGCCTTTTTTTGTTCCAAGTCGTTTCTTTTGTGAATCGATTATAGCAAGGTGTTGAGGATTAATTTCGGGGATAACCATTGGGACATCGGAAGTCCAGCGGTTAGCTGAGTTGTTTGAAACAACAGGGATTTCCGCTTTTGCATAGGTTTCCTCAAGCTTTTTGATCTCGTACTTCTTCATATCAACTGCACAGAAAACAAAGTCGCAGTTCGCTTTTACTGTTTCGAGATCTGCCGCATCATATACCATCATAGCTTTGACAGCTTCGGGTATTTCTGTTGTCAGCTTCCATCTGCCCTCGATAGCTTCCGCATAGGGTTTACCTGCACTGCGGCTGCTTGCTGCAAGGAATGAAAGTTCAAAATACGGATGGTTCTGTAACAGCAATATAAAACGCTGCCCGACCATACCTGTTGCTCCGACTACGCCGGCACGGATTTTTTTCATATATATGTTTCTCCTATTATCAAATTAATTCTTTATATATACCCGGTGAACTATCCTCAATGACAGTCGCACCGCAACACTTCTTGTAGTACTCAACAGGACCTGCTGAACCGATGATTGCATAACCGTAGCCCTCGTCACGCATTGCCTCAAAACAACGCATCAGAAGCGCACTGCCGATGCCTTTATTGCGATAAGTGGGATCAACGCCGGTCGGCCCGAAGAAGTCCCTGTATGTACAATCATAGCCGGCAAACCCGATTATCTTCTTTTCTTTTACATCATATGCAATGAAGCAGGAAACGGGGAATCTGGTGAAGGCGGTTTCGATTTCATTTGCCCAACCATCCGAGAAGGTTGCTCTTGCGAAAGCACTGACTTTCGCTTTGTTGGGTGTCATCGGGCGTATAATCCTGATTCCTTCATCCTCAACCTTTTTATACAACTCACTGTTGTCTCCGATATTGTACAGCTTAACTAACATATCAGGCATGATTGTGCCTCCTAAAATATCGTTTTTTGTCGGGACAGAAGTGTTACCATCCCCTAAATTGTTTTACGGAACGAGTTAACACAGTCTGTCTGTATTGCAAATTATTATATTTGCGGGGACAGCATTATGCTATCCCCGCAACTTATTTGAAAAATATAAAACTAATAATTGAATTATCTTATTAATTTGTTAGTTTAATATTGTAATATTAGCGAGTTGTGCTTTCTGTTCTGCGATTTTTATTAAGCATTTCAATAATTGCGTTGATATCCTCTTCGCCTTGTTCTGTTGCAGGAGCCTGTTCGCTCTTCTTTTCGTCTGTCTTTGCAGCTGCCGGAGCTTGTCTCTTAATTTCTGTATTGCGTTTGTCAATATCAAAGCCAGTAGCAATAACAGTGATGTGCATCTCGTCTTCGAGTGTGTTGTCAAAGGTTGCACCGAAGATGAAGGTTGCATCCGGATGAGCTTCGTTGGAGATCATGTTTGCAGCTGTATCGATTTCTTCAAGTCCGACATCAGGAGAAGCGGTAATGCTTACAACAATACCCTTAGCGCCTGTGATGTTGGTTTCGAGAAGCGGGCTGGACATAGCAAGCTTAGCAGCCATTTCAGCCTTATCCTTGCCTTTTGCGGTACCAACACCCATGTGAGCAAGCCCTGCGTTGTTCATCACAGCAGTTATATCTGCAAAGTCAAGGTTGATGTATCCGTCAACGGTGATAAGCTCACAGATGCTCTGGACACCGCGTCTGAGAACATCATCTGCTTCGAGGAACGCGTTGAGAAAGGTAATCTTTTTATCTGTAAGCAGTTTTAATCTTTCGTTCGGGATAACAAGCAGAGAGTCAACATACTCACGAAGCTTCTTTATACCTTCGTCAGCTTGTGCTGCACGTCTTTTCCCTTCGAACGAGAACGGCTTTGTAACAACAGCAACTGTAAGGATTCCGAGTTCCTTCGCAATCTTAGCTATAATAGGAGCTGCACCTGTTCCGGTACCGCCACCCATACCTGCGGTTAGAAATACCATATCTGCGCCTTTTAGCGCTGCGGTTATGTCTTCTTCAGACTCCATAGCAGCTCTTTCGCCAAGCTCAGGGTTGCTTCCTGCACCGTGACCTTTTGTTATTCTTTCGCCGATTTGTATTTTCAAAGGTGCATTTGATTTAACTAATATAGCTTTATCGGTGTTTATGTTGATAAATTCGACACCCTGTACATTAGCGTCAAGCATTCTGTTAACAGCATTTCCACCACCGCCACCAATGCCCACTACTTTAATATTAACAGCAATATCTGATACGTTTGTAAATTCCATTGGCATTATATTTCCTCCCACATAAAATAAATACTTCTTCTTATATAATAATAAATTTTTTTGTTAAATGCAAGTGTTTTTCGAATTATTTTCGATATTTTTAGAAATATCACAACATTTCTCCCAAATCTATGTTGTTTTCTCAAGAACACCTTCTTTAAAGGAACCTCGTGCAATATTGGAAACGTCAATTCGACCGCTTTGGTCTTCGTACAACTCGTCTATTATTTTGCCTAAAAATCTGATTTTTAAATCGCAATTTTGAATATCTCCGAGGTATATTATAAATCTGTTCTCATATCTCAGCCAAATATCGAAACGCGACGAAACGTCGACTTCAGTTATTCTGCCGCTTTCGAAGTTGCTAATGATAGTTTTATTCAGTATTTTAAGGACGTCCAAGGTTGCTTCATCCCTGAATACAATATATTTGCCGACAACACATTTCTTTATGTTTGTTGATACAAGCTCGGGAAGTTGATTGACCATTTCTCTGTTGCCTGTCATCTCAAGTACAAGAAGGTCTTCGGACAACAGGAAGTATTCGCTGTTCAGTTCGATATACATTGATGCGTTCTTCTCAACAACCGAAAGCTCAAGCGTTGAAGGTAGTTTGCGTGTTATTTCAAGCGATGTTATATAGGGTAGCTCGCTTTTCACCGTATTTTCGACATCTGCAGTGAAGAAATTATACATGTTGTCGCCCTTCTCAACCGGAAGTGCTTCAATAATCTGTTCAGCCGAGTATCGTTGATTTCCTTCGGTAGTTATATTTCTGATTTTAAGCAGCACAAGGAAGACAAGAGAAAAGAACACAACATTGACAAAAACAACCAAAGAAACATAAAAAACTCTTCGTCTTAGCTTTTTATGATCTCTTTGCCGTCTGATAATCTCGTTGGACACAAGCTTACGTTTATATTTTAATCGATCAGCCATTTATATGTCATCCCTTCCGAAGATTGAGTAATATCTGCTTGTCTATTTCAATGCCTGTTTAATTTCCTGATATATTTTTGTATCAGCATCGGATGCTGAGAACTTTCTGATATTTTTGCTGAACAGCATCCTCTTTTCGCTGTCATTGATCAGCTGCTTAACTGTTTCGGCAAGTTTTTCTGCATCGCATTCACTTTCACGGTATACGATTGCAGCCTTCGCATCTGCAAGTACTGCTGCATTCTTGTATTGGTGATCCTCAGCAACATATGGTGAGGGGATCAGAATGGCAGGTTTGCCCAGATAAGCAAGCTCGGCAAGAGTTATCGCACCTGCCCTGCCTATAACAAGGTCGGCTGCTGCCATTCTGATCGGCATATCGTAAATATATTCGCAGATTTCGACTCTCGGATTGTTCATCAGCTTTTTTTCTTCTGCGAATGCTTTGAACTTCTCCCAACCGATTGAACCGGTTGCATGGATATGATACACATTGTCTGTTTTCGAAGTGGTTTCCATCATACCGATGCAGTATTTGTTAATTGCATCTGCACCCATGCTGCCGCCGTATGAGAGTATATAGAATGAATCAAGAGGAATACCGAGCATTCTTCTGGCTTCTTCACTGCTGTAAATAAATTTATCTGTTTTAACAGGGTTGCCTGTAAAAACTATTCTGTCCTGAAGTTCGGGTGCGAAGTATTTTCTGCTCTCCTCAAAGCTGATACATATACGCGAAGCATATTTTGAAAGCATCTTTGTTGTTACGCCGGGGAACGCATTCTGCTCATGTATAACAACGGGTATACCTGCTTTCCCTGCTGCTTTTATCGCTGCCCAGCTGACAAATCCGCCTGTACCGAAAGCAATATCGGGTTTGAATTCTTTTATGTACTTTTTTGCAGTCATAACCGAAGTGACGGCTTTTATTGCCGCATCAATATTTTTCATTGACAGATTTCTTTGAAAGCCTCTGACCTTTACAAATTTTATATTATACCCTTCGTTCGGTACTAATTTTGCTTCAATTCTATCTTCGGTTCCGATGAAGAGGATTTCTGAATTTTTATTAAGTGATTTTATTTTATTTGCAACCGCAAGCGCAGGATTGACATGACCACCGGTTCCGCCGCCGCTGATTATTATTCTCAAAGGATTCACCCTTTCCTATTTACTTAGATACGAATATCGTGATACCGATAATATCAGTCCCATTTCAAATAACAGAATCCAGAGAGATGTACCTCCATAGCTGAAGAAGGGCAGTGTTATACCTGTACTTGGTATTGTATTAGTAACGACAGCGATATTCAATATTACATGAATCGCAACATTTATTGTCAGTCCCATAACCATCAGTGAAGCAAAACGTGACGGTGCTTTTTTTGCGATAACAAATCCGCGCCATATAAGCAGTGCAAACAAAATTATTATTATTACTGCTCCAATAAACCCAAGCTCTTCGCATATTATCGCAAATATATAATCGTTTTGCGGTTCGGGAAGGAAGTTGTGTTTTTGATTGCTGCGTCCAAGACCTACGCCCCAGAATCCTCCCGATGTTATCGCATACAACGACTGCGCAGGCTGCCAGCCCTTTCCGCCCTCAGTGAACATATACGCAAACGGATCCTGCCAAACCATAAGCCGTATCTTTGCATGTTCAAAAACATTCGCGAGTATTGTTGCTCCTCCGGCACCGACAACTAAGGTAACAATCAGCCAGAATTTATTTGTACCGCCGATAAACATCATGACAAAAATCAAAATACAGATAATTATCATGCCCGAAAGGTGTTTCTGCATTGTCATGATGCCGACAATCATTATTACAAGTATGCCAAAAGGCAGAACACCGTATTTAAAGGTCTTCATTCTCGCTTGATTTACGGTAACATACCACGAGATGAGAAGAATGACTCCGAGCTTTAAAAGCTCCGAAGGTTGGAAGTTAATCGGTCCCAATACCAGTTGCCTTTCAGCGCCACCGGCTTCAAGTGAAAATTTTGAGGTGAAAATAAGCAGTAAATTAAAAAATATTGCGACAATGAAAAACGGAATTGTAAATTTTCTGACTAATCGATAATCGCCAACTTTTGCTGTTATTGCAAGAATAAGCATACCACCGATAATCCAACCAAGCTGTTTTCTTGCAAAATAATAGCTGTCTTTGAACCAAGTCATCGCATATGCATAGCTTGCGGAAAAAATCATAACCGAACCAAAACAGACAAGTATTATTAGCAGAATCAGGAACGGACGGTCTACTTCACCAATGAAACGAATTATATCGCGCGGAGACTGAGTTTTTTCTCTGCGTTTTTTATTAATCCGGGTTTTCGGTTTTGTTTGCCCGGATGTTATTTGTGTGTTGCGGTTTGTCATAAATTGATTCCGTCCCTAAACAACTGTTTTTATATATTGCTTAAACGGATGAATTTTTATCCAAAATAAAAGCAACATCAATATGATCTTATATAAATAAAATAGGACAAAGCACAGAAAAGTGCTGTTATAAATGTGAATACACCGACAATTTTAACCTCGCTCCAACCGCATTTCTCAAAATGGTGATGAATCGGTGCCATTTTAAATATACGCTTACCGGTCAGCTTATATGATAAAACCTGAAGAACATCAGATATTCCTTCGATAATATAGATAAACGCCAATGGTATTATCAGAAGCGGCATGTCAAACATAAATGTCATTCCGACTACCATCGCACCGAGAAAAAATGAGCCGGTGTCACCCATAATAATTTTTGCCGGATGAAAGTTAAAGATCAAAAATCCGATGAGTGCACCTATTATACTTCCGGCAAGAATTAATGTTCCTTCATTTGTAGCAATGACAGATTCGCTGATAGTCTTGATACTATCAATATTAAGTCCGAGAAGCATGAACATAACCATGATAATCAGCGAAATACTGCCTGCAAGTCCGTCAATACCATCGGTAAGGTTTGCACAGTTGACAATATAAACGATAATAAGCATCATGAAAATATAATACATAATACCCAAATCAACAAAAATATCTATTACGGGGATATAAAGCTCGGTTGTTATGAATCCATAAAGGTTCATCGCCAGTAAAAAGCCTGCTGTTACAAGGAACTGCAGAAGTAATTTCCCGATAACACTCAGACCTTTATTGCGTTTTTTGAACATCTTGATGTAGTCGTCAATAAATCCGATTGATGCATGCGCAAGTGCCAGAAGCATACATATTATAAGCTTTGTCTGTGTTCCTGACAGTATATCTTTGAGTAAAACCAAAGCGGTTGCCAACAGAATAGAAAATCCGAAGAATACTCCGCCCATCATCGGGGTTCCTTCCTTGCATTTATGCCAGGAGGGGCCGATATCAAGAATCTTCTGTCCCAGCTTTGCTTTCACGAGTATGGGTCTGAATACGCAAATTAAAAATATTGTTAGTAAAAACGCAATTCCACCTGCTGTTATAATTTTCATTTATATCTTTACTTCCTTTCGAAATGCGTTATAATCTAAGATATATAATAAATAAATTTAATAAATTTTATTAATAGTTTTTATAAGACTTCCGAAATCAATAAGGTTGCTTGCCTTGAAAAGAACCGTATCTCCAGGTTCGAGAAGCTCGTTTATATAGTCGGCTGCAATGTTTTTTTCGTTAAGTCCGAAGGTCTTGCAATCCTTGCCGAAGCCTGCTTTGATGTGTTTTGCAAAGTCACCGATTGCAATCAATATGTCAACATTGTTTTTTGCAGCATATTCGCCAACTCTGGCATGCAATTCCTTCGACTGTTCGCCAAGCTCAAGCATATCGCCGAGTACAGCAACTTTCCTGCCATCGCCGAGTGAAAGAACTGCGAGCGCTGCAGCCATTGATTCAGGTGAGGCATTATAACAGTCAGCAATAACAATGATGTCGTTCTGCCTATAAATCCGCTGTCTGTTACCCGACGAAATAAATGATTTAAGCCCATCGACAATAGCCTTGCTGTCGAGTCCTGCTTCTGTTGCCGCTGCATATGCGGCAAGTGCATTAAGAACATTATGCTCACCGATGGTTGGTATTTGAATTTGAACCGACTTTTCTTTATTGTGTAGAGTGAACACAGTTGAACAATCCTTATATCCTATGTTGTCAGCCCAATAATCCGCATTTGTGTTTTTGCAGGCAAAATAAATAATATCGTTGCTTACTGTCTGTTTTCCAGACAATATAACATCATCACCGTTAAGTATAAGCTTTCCGTTGTTTCGCAATCCGGTTATAATAGAAATTTTTTCCTTTAATATATTCTCAATATTACCCATGTTTTCAATATGCGCAGTACCTATGTTTGTGATTATGGCAATATCAGGTTTTGCAATTTCAGAGAGTATCGCAATTTCACCTTTTTGATTCATCCCTGCCTCGAGTATCAATATCTCGGTATCAAGCGGTGCTTCAAGGATTGTCAACGGCAAGCCGATCAAACTGTTTTTGTTACCTGCAGTTTTATGTATCTTCTTTGAGGCGAATGCAACCGCAACCATTTCCTTTGTCGTGGTCTTGCCGACACTGCCGGTTATTCCAATGCAATAAGCATTATTAAGGTAGTTCTCTCTGTAATATCTACCGAGTTTACCTAATGCATTTTTAACATCATCGACCATTATTGTGCCATCGGCAATGTATTCAGGATTATCAATAATAGCTGAATTACCGTTTTCAAGTATCTCTTTAACAAAAATATGCCCGTCGATACGCTCACCACGCAGTGCAGCAAAAAGTAATGTACTGTAATCTATAACAGTGTTATTACCGGCGGCAAGTATTCCGTCGACATTCCTGCCGTTTACATCCCTGCTATCGGTAACAACCATCATTATTATTTTATCTTTCCCTTGCAATTTTCCGCCAACGGCTCTTGCAATTTCCGATAGCAATAATTTCATCAGTCGATTCCTTCATAGTATTTAAATTCTACTTCTATAACAGTTCCCTCAGTTACCATACTTCCTGACTCGATGCTTTGGGATGATGCTTTTGAACCTGACCCGCTTTGATATGCTCCTGTTATTTTTATGTTCAATCCGGCAGCAATCAGTTTATTTGCTGCTGCACTCGGGCTGAGTCCGGACAGATTCGGAACAGAAATTGTGCGCTCAAGCCTTTGATCATCAGTATATAGTATGACCTTACCACCCTCGGATATTGTTTCACCAAATCTCGGCAGCTGATCAACGATTTTACTGCCTTCTCCGACAATTTTGCAATTTAACTTCAGCCCTGTTAATGCTGACTTTGCTTCTTCCGGAGTCATTCCTCTGTAATCATCAATATTAACTGAATATGTGTTGTCAGCATCGGTATTATTCTTAGGAATCTTCATATACGGAAGTACCTCAGTCAGCACCTTCGAAATAACAGGTGCTGCGATAAGACCACCGTAGTAATCTGTCCCGGTAGGCTCATCAATTGCTATATAAATAATTATCTGAGGGTCTTCTGCCGGAGCATATGCTATGCATGAGCTAACATAAGGAGTAAAACCATCTTCTCCAGCAACATCTTTCTTTTCCGATGTTCCTGTTTTTGCCGCTATATTGTAGCCTTCGACATAAGCATTTTTTGTAGAACCTACTTTAATGCCATCTTTCAATATTCCAATTATTGTATCACATACAGATTGAGAAACAACCTGTCTTGAATTATCGTATTCAAAGGTTTTTATAACATTCATATCATCATCAATCAATGCTTTTGCGAAGTGAGGGGTTACCAGATATCCACCGTTTGCAACAGCTGCCAATGCTCTTATATGAGCAATCGGAGTAACTTTAAATGTCTGCCCGAATGCAGAAACCGCAAGCTCGACTTCATTAAAGTTTTTATGCCAGATTGTTGATGCTTCATCACCAATATCTATGCCAGTCTTCTCAAAATAACCGAACTGATCAACATATTTATAAAATAAATCATTCCCTATTTTTAACCCTATCTGAACAAACGAAGGATTGCATGAGTTCTGGAGAGCTTCTACAAAGGTTTGTATTCCGTGACCGCCGGCTTTATGACAGTGTATCGGAATCCCACCGACAACAATACCGCTGCTCGGACATACGAATGTATCATCAAGATCGACAACCTTCTCCTCAAGTGCCATTGCTGCTGTAACAACCTTGAAAGTAGAGCCGGTTTCATAAGGTTCGGATACAACTTTGTTGTTCCACATCTGGTAAAGCAGAGTGCTTTTATATGTGGTAACCTGCTCCTGTGTTCCTGCGAAGGAATCAAGCAGAGCCTGACTTTTGGCATCAAGCGTATACGGGTTGTTTAGGTCATAACCCGGCACAATAGACATCGCAAGGATCTCACCCGTATTGACATCCATTATAACACCCATCGCACGGTTACGTGGGTTATTTTCATCATATGCTTCCTGAAGATACTTTTCAAGAATGCTCTGTATGGTCCAGTCGATTGTCAGCACCATATTTGAACCGTCAATCGCATCTATATAGCTTTCGTATTTATAATCAAGATCATTACCGATGCCGTCCTGACCTTTTATGACTCTGCCGTCAACGCCTTTGAGTATGTCGTCGTAATATCTTTCAATACCGTAAATTCCCTGATTGTCAACGCCGGTAAAGCCTATTACATGTGACGCAAGGCTTCCGTAATAATAATATCTTTTTGAACCTTCCTCAAGATGCACACAATGGCTCAGATCATTATCGAGTATGAATTGACGGACCAGGTCTGCTGTCGCCAAATCAACATTCTTTTTTATTATTTGATACTGACTCTGGGTTTTTGAAGCCTTGTCAAGTATTGTCGCTCTATCAACTCCAAGTATTTCAGCAAGTCCATCTGCGATAACGCTCGTTTCGGAAGTGCTTTTTATATGTTTAGGCGAAATGAAAACAGTCTCGACCGAAATGCTTTTCGCAAGTACTGTCATGTTACGGTCATATAATGTTCCGCGGTGTGCAGCAATGGTGTATTCGGTTGTGTATTGTTCCAATGCATCATTACGGTATTGTTCATAATTTATAAGCTGAAGGTAAGCAAGTCTTCCGACTAAACCGGCAAGCATAACAATTACAATCGCAACTGCAGCGGTACTACGCCAGTTTATCGATTTCATTGTTACCTTTTCATTCTTTTTCAACAATCTGTTATTAGCTCTGATAATTTTCAAGATATGACCCCGATCTATACATTATAATTAATATTATACTTGAACAGGCTATTATATTCTATTTGTATTATTTAATATTATGTATCGGGAAATGAAATTCTTTGTTAACTGAATTATTTTTATTCGCCAAAGAAATCCTTCAGTAGTTTTCCAATACCCGAAAGCATAAAACCAAAGCCTGATTTTTCGTCGTCTATCTCAACTATCTCAGTTTTATCGGTATTGGTCATATTCACATATATAGGATTCTTCAATTGAGAATCTATCATTCCCAACTCCTTAGCGCGTGTTTGTATCATCCCAATATCATCACGCTCGTCCAGCTTGGTTGCAAGCTTTTCCTTTTCCTCATTCAGATCGGTTACCTGAGATCTTAACTGAGTTAAATCATTGCTGAATGAATTTAATTCTGCAAAGTAGACCATTATCACGAGAAGCAGCGAAGTTATAATTAAACATGAAAAGACTATTCCAATCGGGAAGGGAGTTTTTTTCTGTTGTTTAACAGTGACTATTCTCGGCTTACGGGAAGGAGTTCTTCCGTTCGGATTCCTTTTTATATTCCTGCTTCTGTAGGCATTGTCTTCTGATGCCCTGACTGCAGGCAGCCTGTGTTCAGGCACTGATGATTTGCGGACACCCTGTGCCGCATTTGTACAACTGACTTGTTTTCTTCTATTATCATATGAGTTAATTTCTCTGCTCATAAATCATCATCCTTTTCAAATTTTAAATCCTTGTCGCCGCTCTCAGCTTTGCGCTGTGAGAACGGGTATTTTCGTTATTTTCTTCTTCAGAAGGGATAACCGGCTTTTTGGTCAACAGCTTTATTTTAGGTTTATTTCCGCATACACATACAGGAAAATCCTTAGGACATATACAACCTACCCCCAACCCAGCAAATACTTTTTTCACAATAGTATCTTCAAGCGAATGGAAACTGATAACCGAAATATTGCCTCCCGATTTCAATCTGTCAACTATGCTTCTCAGTGTCGGTCCTATCTGACCGAGTTCATTATTTACTTCGATTCTTATTGCCTGGAAGGTACGCTTTGCCGGATGCCCGCTTTTATCGAACTTCGGAACGCACCCGCTGATTATACCGACCAGCTCAGCTGTTGTCTCAACCGGTTTTTTCGCCCGTTCTGAAACAATTGCTGCTGCTATTCGTCTTGCAAACTTCTCTTCTCCGTATTCGAAAAAAATTTTGACCAGTTCATTTTCGCTGTATTCGTTAACAATATTGTATGCAGTGAATATTTCGCTACTGTCCATTCTCATGTCAAGTGGTGCGTTTTGCATATATGAGAATCCACGTTCGGGTGTGTCTATCTGATAAGAAGAAATACCGAGATCAATTATTGCTCCGTCAATCAAATCAATCTTCAGTTCATCTAAAATTTCATCGAACCTGTCAAAGCTGCTGTGTACAACCGTAAGATTGTCAACACCGGCAAAGCGTATTTCTGCATTTTTAATAGCAGCCGGATCACGGTCGATTGCAATAATTCTGCCCGTTCCGTTCAGGCGTAACAGGATTTCGTTTGTATGACCGCCACCGCCGAGGGTGCAATCAACATATATGCCGCCATCTTTAACATCAAGGAAGTCGACCGATTCCTTCAGCATGACCGAATAATGTTTATATTCCATAATTAAAATCCCATTTTAATAAGTGTGCCTACTAACTCATCATTGTTGACAGCTTCCTGTTCCTTACGCCATTCATCCGGGTTCCAGACTTCAATTCTGTTAGAATTGCCGATGAGCGTTGCTTCGTCATCAAGCCTTGCAAACTCACGGTAGGTGTTTGTCAAAACGATTCTTCCTTGTGAATCCGGAACAAGCTCGGTTGCGCTTGCATAAAAGAAGCGGCGTACGCGTCTTGCTTCAATTTCGGAAAGTGAGTCCAGCTTCTGGTTGAAGCTTGTCCATGAGTCCTTCGGATAGATCCAGAGGCAGCTGTCGATGCCCTTGCAAAGAATGAAGCTTTCGCCGAGATCAATTCTCAGTTTGGAAGGAATAAAAATTCTTCCCTTGCTGTCAATTGTGTGCGTATATTCGCCTACAAGCATTTCCGGATCCTCCTTTCGTCTGTTTTATACTAATTCGATTTAGAAACAGTGATGAAATTCGAGAAAAAGTCCTTGATATATGGACTTTCTAGAAGAATTTTTTCTACAGTTTCTTATGAGAAATAGTATTGCACTAATCGATTGTGAAACTATAGTTTCACAATCGGAATCGCCCACTGGGTGGGGTTTTCATTCGATTCCAAAACCTAATGAGGTTTACGAACCGAATGGACTCCTATTTAGTCGCTTTGAAGGTGTCTTTTCGGTCGGGAAACCCGCCCGAGCGACGCAATTTATTATTTTTAACTTTTTTATTTAAACTTGAGTTCCGCAATTATCTATCTGTTTTACACTATAGAGTAGCATTTTTGTGGTCATTTGAGCCATTTCGCTCCACTTTGCACCACCTTGTGTCCATTATATAAAATTAAAGTTAAGATTGCAATACCTTTTGCAAAAAAAAATTAAAAAATTTTTATTATTTTATTGCATTATGTATACTTAACGGTTTTTGAAAAGATGATGTAAATCAAGGGCAATTCGTTATTTGCTATTTTTTGGCAAATTATATTATGTAAACAAACATAAGTTCGTGATATGCCATTTTATAACATTATTAATACATGAATTATATGAACAAGCACAACATATTGTACCGATTTGCAGTAATATATAAGATTGTGCACTACAAATTGTGCCAAAAGGCTCAATATTTATACGATTTCAGACAAAAAAATAACTGCAAAGGTTGTTGTCAAATAACCTTTGCAGTAAAACTTCATTTTTGTGAAGTTATATATTTTATTTATTAAGCTCTCTTTCAAGCCATATTGTACCGATATCGAATGCCTGATATAGACTGTTTTTTTCGGTTTGCTTAACCAATCTTTCAGAAATACTCAGCTCGTCATCCGTTTTTATAATCTGTACCGATACTTTTGTTGCAATCTCAATTCCGTCTTTAGCCGGAACAGCCTCCAAAATATTCATAAACAACATTACTCTATCGGTTGGATTTCCGTAATAAATCTGTCTTCCCTCTCTGGCGAGGGGCTTCCCTTTATACATTAATGTTTTCATCTTCTATTGCATCCTTTCCCAATCTGAATTTCCGTTTTTCGCTGCCAAAACATATTTTCAGATTCCTAATTTATATGTTTAATGTCTAATGTAACACCAGCCTTTACTAACAAAATAATAAAAAAGATATTTTAAAGAGTCAGATAATTCTGAACCAAAACCTTTAAAAGCTCATCTCTGTCGATTTTTCTGATAATAACACGCGCATTGTTATGATTGGTGATATAAGTCGGATCTTCGGAAAGTATGTAGCCGACTATCTGGTTGATAGGATTGTAGCCTTTTTCTTTGAGAGAATTATACACACTTTGCAGTGCCTCTCTCATCTCTCTTTCCTTCTCAGTTTTTATTGAGAACATCAGAGTTTTGTCTTCATTTTTTTGCATCTGGCAAACCATCCTTTCCAAACTGATAATAATAAGGGACTTAAAATATCCGATAAGTTGATATTTCGGCACAGTTTATTGTAATTCCCATACGAAACTGCACCGAATATAGCTTTATAAATTATATTATACACATTTTAACGGTATTTTCAATACTTCAAATAAAAATATTTGGTTAAAATATAGAAAAATTTGTTTCACATAAGCTTAAGATCTTAATTTCGCTCCGAATTTGTCTTTGACTCTCTTCAATACCTTTTTTACAACTGCATCGGCATCCTCGTCGCTCATGGTCTTTTCTATGCTGAGCAGTACCATACTGTATGCAACGCTCTTTTTTCCTTCAGGAACACCCTTTCCCTGATAAACATCAAAGATCTCAACCGAGATCAACTGTTTTCCGCCGCTTTCTTTGATAACCTTAGCAATATCACCGGCAGGTGTATCTACATCGCAGACAATCGCAATATCACGGCTTATGGATGGATATACAGGCAGAGATGTGTACTGCTTGCGTTCGGGCATATTCGTATAAATAGACTCGCAGTCAAGCTCAATCATGTATGTGTTTAGCGGAAGTCCGATTTCCTTCGCACATTCGGGATGAACCTGGCCAATCATACCAAGCTTGGTTGTATTGCTGCGTGTGACAGAATATATGCCGGCACTTCTGCCGGGCTGAAGATAGCTTTCGTTTTCAGCCATTACCTCAACATTGTTTATATTGAATTGAGCAAGAAGCTCTTCGCATACACCTTTCATCTCAAAAAAGTCACAATCACCATAACCGACTGCAACCAGCACCTTATTTTCGCTGTGACTGCCATCCTCGTTGGGTATATAAACAAGCGAATGTTCGAACAGCTTGACATCCTCCGCACGGTGGCTGTAATTGTAGGCAACAGTTTTGAGAAGCGAAGCAACTGCGGTTGTACGCATTATACTTGTATCCTCGCCCAGCGGATTTATCAGTTTTATGCTGTTTCTGCGTTTATCGTCAGCTGTAAGCCTTAACAAATCGTAGTATTTTGGGCTGATAAACGAGTATGTGTATGCCTCGGTATAGCCGAGTGAAACCATTGTATTATTAATTTTTGTATCGAATTTCTGCCTGTCTGTCAGACCGCCGGGAATAGCTTCACCGTAGAATTTTGAGGTTTTAATTTTATCATATCCGTAAAGTCTTGCTACTTCCTCAGCTATATCAGCGGTTTTCTCGATGTCGCCTCTGAAGGGCGGAACAACAAGCAAAAGTTTATCTCCGTCTTTTTCGACTGTCATTTCAAGCGGCAGCATAAGCGTTGCCATTTCTTCTGCGGTCAGCTCTGTACCAAGCAATGCATTTACGCGTTTGTAATCGAATGCAATCTTTCTTTTTCCGATATCCGCATTATTTATATCGATTAGACCCTCACAGGCTTCGCCGGCACCAAGCATTTCAACAAGCTCAACAGCACGAAGCAATGCAGGCATTGTATTTACCGCAGGCAGTCCCTTTTCAAATCTCCCCGAGCTTTCTGTCCTGACACCAAGTGCATTTGCAGTATGACGGACATTTGAGCGATTGAAATTTGCGCTCTCGAACACAACAGTTGCGGTTGTATCAAGAATTTCGCTGTTCTCTCCACCCATAATACCTGCAAGTGCAATAGGTTTCTCGCCATCTGCAATAACAAGCATATCAGCTGTTAGCTCATGCGGAACACTGTCAAGGGTTGTGATGCTTTCGCCCTGTCTTGCACGTCTGACAACTATACGCTTTGATCCAATGTATGAGTAATCGAATGCATGCATCGGCTGACCGTACTCAAGCATGACATAGTTTGTTATATCGACAATATTGTTTATTGAACGTACACCCATTGCACGAAGTCTGGCACGCAGCCAGAGCGGTGATGGTGCAATCTTAACATTCTTCACCATTGCGGCGCTGTATCTCGGGCAAAGATCTTCATCCTGAACCTCAACGCTGAGAATTTCGGGTGCAATTATTTTGCCAGTAACCTGATCAGGAACCGCGGGAGTATGCAGTCTGAGCGATTCGCCAAGTGTTGCAGCTGTTTCTCTTGCAATACCGATTACCGAAAGGCAATCGGGGCGGTTGAAGGTCAGCTCAAACTCAATTACTGTATCATCAAGCATACAGACATCTTTTATATTATCACCGAGTTTGCAATCCTCCTGAAGCAGGAAGATACCGTCTTCTTCGGCATATGAAAAATCGTTTATTGTAAGTCCAAGCTCTTCAAGTGAGCATAACATGCCTTCGGAAACCTCACCTCTGAGTTTACCGGATTTTATTTTCTTGCCAACGGTTTTACCGTTGGCAATGCCTCCCGCAACAACTGCACCGTCAATAGCAACAGGAACAAGACTGCCCGGGACAACATTCTGTGCTCCGGTAACAATCTGCAACACCCTGTCTCCCATATCAACCTTGCATATGTTAAGATGGTCGGAATCCTTATGTTTTTCTATTTCAAGTACTCTGCCGACAAAAATATTCTGAAGCACATCTCCAAGAAAGGTATATCCCTCAACCTTTGTTCCGGTGTGAGTCATCTGTTCGGAATATTCTCTTGCTGTGCAGTTTACATCAACATAATCCTTGAGCCAATTTATCGAAACTTTCATAAATTATATTTTCCTTTCTCCATATTGCGGAGTTTTGTGTCGGTTTTGCGAAGCAAAATTTACTCTATACTTTTTGATGTAAAAGATACAAAACTCTGTATCTGAAAGTTTACTTTCAGATTAGAATTGTGATAAAAATCTCAGGTCATTCTCAAACAACAGACGCATATCGTCTATGCTGTTTTTAAGAATTGTTACACGATCCATTCCGACACCGAATGCAAAGCCGCTGTAAACCGATGAGTCGATTCCACAGCCGTCAAGCACATTCGGGTGAACCATGCCTGCCCCTAAGATTTCTATCCAGCCTTCGCCCTTACAGAGTCTGCACCCGCTGCCGCCGCAGGCAAAGCAGGAAACATCGACTTCTGCGGAAGGCTCTGTAAACGGGAAGTTATGAGGTCTGAAACGAGTTTTAGTGCCTGCACCGAACATTTTCTGTGCAACCATATCAAGAGTACCCTTGAGGTCGCCCATAGTAATATTTTTGTCAACAACAAGTCCCTCAAGCTGATGGAACATTGGTGAATGGGTTGCATCAACACCATCACAGCGGTAAACACGACCCGGAGATATTATTCTGATAGGCGACTGTTTACCTCTCATTGCACGAATCTGTACCGGCGAGGTCTGGGTGCGTAATAGCAACTCGGGGTTGATATAAAAGGTGTCAGTCATATCCCTTGACGGGTGATCCTTAGGTGCGTTTAGTGCATCAAAGTTATTGTATGCAAGTTCGATTTCGGGACCTTCAACAACTGTAAAGCCCATATCAAGAAATATCTGTCTTGCTTCGTATATTGTCTGTGTAATCGGATGCAGTTTGCCCAGCTTATGACGTTTTGAGGGCAGCGTAACATCGATTTTATCCCTCTCAAACGCTCTCTCCTGTTCAATTTTTCCGATATATTCACGCCTTTCGGCAATTTTTGCTTCAATTTCTTCTCTGACACTGTTCGCAAGCTGACCGATTACAGGTCTTTCTTCTGCTGTCAATGCGCCCATACCTCTCAGGATTGCTGTAAGCTCTCCTTTTTTACCGAGATATTTGACTCTGCTCTGTTCAAGCTCATCGGCAGAATTTGTTTTTACGATTTCATCGACAGCGATTTTCAATATCTCTTCTAATTTATCCCTCATTGGTCGATCCGTTCCTTTCGTATGTGTATAGCACTATTATATGCTTTTACAAATGTATTCGGTTATCATTGCAGCACGGTCTGCTGTAGTTTTTTCAAAATCGTTGTGTATCTCTGCCGTATCGTCTGCAAAATCCGACACAGAACGTATAGCAACAAAACGTACGCCGTTCAACAGACAGACATGCGCAATCGCTGCACCTTCCATTTCAACACAATCAGCACCGAAGCTGTCGATTATATTCTTTTTATCGCTGTCGCTTGCAACGAATCTGTCGCCGCTTGCGACTGTTCCGACTATGTAGACGATACCCGCGCTCTTACATGCTTTCTCAGACAGCTTTATAAGCTCCTCGTCAGCCTTGAATATCTTATTGTACGGCGGATAGCTGTCAAGTAAATCAAGCGGATTGAAGTCATGATAAACCGCAGTTTTTGAGATAACAATATCACCGATTTCAAGATTTCTATTAAGCCCGCCGGCGATACCCGAGTTGATGATTATTTCAACACCAGTAAGATCGATCAATCTTTGTGCAGCTGCCGCAGCATTCACCTTGCCGATACCGCAAAGGCAGATATATACTTCTATATCGTTATCAAGTTTTGTTGTCAGTATATCTTTTTTGAATTTCTTTGCGTCAAGTGCTTCCGCTAAAGTCAGCATTTCGACTTTCATCGCACATATAACTCCGATTTTTTTCATATATAGCTCCAATTATTTTTATTTTAACTTGATTAAAATTTTATTCAAGATAATCCTTTAGTCTCTTTGAACGGCTGGGGTGTCTAAGCTTTCTGAGTGCTTTCGCCTCAATTTGACGGATACGCTCTCTGGTGATGTCAAATATCTTACCAACCTCTTCAAGGGTTCTCTGTCTGCCGTCTTCAAGTCCGAATCTCAGCTTCAAAACGCTTTCTTCTCTGGGTGTGAGTGTGTGAAGCACCTCAAGTAATTGTTCGTGCAGCATAGTTGATGCCGCTTTGTCTGATGGTGACGGAGTATGGTCGTCGGCAATAAAGTCACCGAGGTGGCTGTCTTCTTCTTCACCGATGGGCATTTCGAGTGATACAGGCTCTTGCGCAATCTTTAGAATATCCCTGACCTTGTCGACAGGCATTCCCATGACTTCGGAAATTTCTTCCGCAGATGCTTCTCTGCCGAATTCCTGCAAGAGCTGACGGGATGTACGAAGCACCTTATTTATTGTTTCAACCATATGAACAGGGATACGGATTGTTCTTGCCTGATCGGCAATTGCTCTGGTTATTGCCTGGCGGATCCACCATGTTGCATAGGTTGAGAATTTATATCCCTTGCAGTAGTCAAACTTTTCAACTGCTTTCATAAGTCCGAGGTTTCCCTCCTGTATAAGATCAAGGAAGAACATGCCCCGGTTAACATATCTTTTTGCGATGCTGACAACAAGTCTCAGATTGGATTCAACAAGCTGTTTCTTTGCATCATCATCACCCTGTGCCATCCTGTAAGCAAGCTCAAGTTCTTTATCGGCCGAAAGAAGTGAAACCTTGCCGATCTCCTTCAGGTACATACGTACCGGATCATCCATCGGAAGTCCTTCCTGCGCAAGCAGTTCGTCTACTTCCTCAGGATTGTCATCGATTATCAGATCTTCGTCAACATCATCAAGCATCAGCAGCAGTTCATTATCTGAGTCTGTGTTGATTTCGATGCCCTGCTCATCGAGTGTGTCGTTTATCAGCTCAAATTGTTCAAGCTCACAGTCAAACCCATCACAGGCTTCAAGGACTTCAATGCTGTTGAGTGAGCCGCGTTGTTTTCCGCGTTCAAACAAATCGTCCATAACACTGTTGTTTTTCATATCAGACCTACCTTATTATATATTAATATTTTATTATCCTGTTTATTTTGATTTTTTCTTTTTGAGCATTTCAAAATAATCACCAAGCTTTTCATAATCATCTTCGGCAGCTTTATTTAGTTCTTTTTCTTTGCGTTTTTCCTTTAACAATTTTATATCTGCCTCCAGAACCTCGGAATCGTTCTTAATCAGCTTCAGCCGGCTCGCCATAATTCTCGATATACTTCCCTGCTCCTTCGCATTAAACAGGCTGTCCGCAGAAATATTTAATTCTCTGCCTTCTTCAAGATAAGGTTTCATTGCCGAAAACAACTTTTTTGAAAATGCGGTTACAAAATCCTCATCCTGTAATACTGTTAATACTTTTTTGCCCAGATCGGGGCGTATTAGAAGTATGCCCAATATACGCTCCTCTATTGTAGAAACATCCGAGAATTTTACTCTCTCAGGATTGGTATTATCACCGTACCCCAACTTTTTGCGAATTTCGCTGTCGAAAAAGTCGCTTTTTACTTTTTTAAAATGTCTTTTTGTTTTAATCTCAATAGCTTTTGCAATTCCGTCGGTTGATAAACCTAAAATTTCAGCTGCTCTGTGGGAATATATTTCCCTTGTCGGTTTATCGCCAATTGTTGATATGTAATCTGTCAGTTCATTCATCGCATTCTGCTTGTCGTCGGCAAGAGTCAGATCGTATTTTTTCAAAATTTCATTTATCGAATAATCGATTCTTCCTGATGAGCCGTCAAGCTTTTTCTTAAATGCTGCCGCTCCGTATTTCTTTATATAGTCGTCGGGGTCTTTAACATCTCCCAACTCGATAACCCTTACATTGATTCCAAGCTCAGTCATAGCTGCAATTGCCTTGTCGGTTGCATTTCTGCCTGCGTTATCCGAGTCATATGCCAGTAGCACATTTTTTGTAAACCGTGCGATTATCCTTGCATGCTCAGCGTTTACCGCAGTTCCGAGTGTCGCAACCGCATTGCAGAAGCCTGCCTGATGCAGTGAAATAACATCCATATAACCTTCGCATAAAATTAATGAGTCGGTTGCATATACCTTGGCAAAATTCAAGGCGAACAGGTTCCGGTTTTTCTTAAACGCCGGAGTGTCTGAGGTGTTTATATACTTTGGTTTATCGTCACCCATTGTTCTGCCACCAAAGGCGACAACATTACCCAGAAGGTCAATAATGGGAAAAATAACTCTGTTTCTGTAATAGTCAAAAAGTCTGTCGTTCTTTGCACCGGCAAGAAAGCCTGCTGTCAGTTCATACGGCTTGAAACCTGATTTTGTCAAGTAGTCTGATAATGCAGTCCAGCTGTTGGGTGAGGCGCCGAGTCCGAAATGCTTGATTGTTGTTTCCTTCATCTCTCTGTTGCGCAGATAATCGAGAGCCGGTTTCCCTTCGTCTGAGTAAAGGAAGCTATGAAAGAATTTTGCAGCTTCCTTGTTCATTTCAAGAATCCGCTGACGGTTGACTTGAAATTTATCCTGCCTTTTTTCATCCTGTTCCATAGGGATGCCGCAGCGTCTTGCAAGGAATTCAATCGCTCCGGGATAATCGAGATTTTCGATGTTCATGATAAAGCTGACGACATCGCCGCCCACTCCGCAGCCGAAGCAATAAAAGCTGCCATTTGTCGGAAACACAACAAAGGACGGTGTTTTTTCGCTGTGAAAGGGGCAAAGTCCGACCATATTCGAGCCTGCACGATGAAGCTGTACATACTGCCCGATAACATCCGAAAGCTCATTTCTGAATTTGATTTCATCAAGAAACGATGGTGTGAATGACATTTCTGCTCCTTTCAGACATAAAACCTCTATGCTTGTTTTGGGGTATTGCGTGTAGATAAAAGCTTACTTATAATTTTGCTTTTTGTTTATTTTTAGTTTCCCACCCTTTATAAAATAATGATTGGTTTTTATCATATGTTCGTATATAGTCATAGGTTAATCCTCGATAATTTCGTATATAAATTCGCATGGTTTTTCACCAACACTGTTTAATGCTGAAGAAACAATTTCTTTTATTTTCAATTTAACTCCAAGTGCATTTTGATAATGATAGCGAAAATGCCCTGCACAGCAAGCACAATAGGTAAGCGACATTGGCTCGTTCGGTAACTTTCCTTTAAGGCACCAGCAAGGACATTTATAAATATCATTTTCTTTCCCATAGATACCAGTGTAAATTGTGCCATCTGTATATAAAACAGGATTTCCCATCCACTTAACAGTTGATAAAAGATTGACTTTTTCGCTAAGTGCTTTATCTTTATTAACTTTTGCAAATTGTCTACAGTCTTTATTTCTTTGTCCACCAATGCAACAAGCACAATTACTTAAAATATCAACAGTTTCATCATGAGTAAAAGCTTTTTCCAATCGTCTTATTGAATCAGCGATGGCATTAATGTCTTTTGTATTCATGTCATCGCCTAAGAGTTGATTTATTTTATCTGAATCGATATTATTTCCTAATAAAGCTTTTCGAATTTTTTCAATACTTGGCATAAATTTTCCCCTTAAAATATAAGTTATTTATTTAGCTTTCATAGGTGGGTCAAATTCTTTATATAATTTTACATGCTCAGGTAACTTATAAATTTATGTTAATTATTATTTCTTTTATTTTTATATTATTGCTTATTTACCGCCCATGCACGCGGTACGAAAAGTGAATCGAACACAGCGAGTGCGTAGCGATCTGTCATGCCGGCTATATAGTCACACACAGCTACATCTATTCCGTCAGAATCTATGAATTTTCGATATTCGGGCGACAATGATTCGGGCTTGCTTTTAAAATAACCGTATAAAAGCTCAAGCATTTTTGTTACTCTGCCATCCTCGCTTTTCGCCTTCTCGTTTCGGTATACCTTCTCAAACATGAATTCACGCAGCCTGTAGGTTGCAGTTCCGATGGGTTCTGTAAATCCCACTCCAAAACTGGTATTGCTGCCGTTATTTACTCCGTATTCGATAACAGAGCGAACCATTGTGTTTATCCTGTCACCATGTGAATAGCCGAGTATATCCGACAGCTCAGTCGGTATATCTGAATAGCTGATAATACTTGCACGTACAGCGTCGTCGATGTCATGGTTTATATATGCAATTCTGTCGGCATATTTAATTAACTGTCCTTCGAGTGTGAATGCCAGGTCTTCACCGGTATGGTTTGCAATACCATCCCTTACTTCAAACGTCAGGTTCAATCCCTGACCGTCATTTTCAAGCTTGTCCACAACCCTCAGGCTTTGGCTGCTGTGTGAAAATCCGGCTGGGTTGAGTTGATTCAACGCATACTCACCCGAATGGCCGAAAGGTGTATGCCCAGGTCATGACCGAGTGCAATCGCTTCGGTAAGGTCCTCGTTCAACCTGAGCGAGCGGGCAATTGTACGGGCAATCCGTGAAACCTCAAGTGTATGTGTGAGTCTGGTGCGGAAATGATCGCCTTCGGGTGCGATGAACACCTGCATCTTATGCATAAGGCGGCGGAAGGATTTACTGTGGATGATACGGTCGCAGTCACGCTGAAAGGGAGTGCGGAATTCACACTCTTCTATCGGCCTTAACCTGCCTTTTGTGAATTGACTTCTGGCAGCTTTATCACAAAGTGCCTGCCGTTCATACTCAAAAATCAAATCCTTCATTTCCATCACCATAATTTCTGAATTCTATTTTATATCTCTCTTGACAAAGGTCCAGAGTGAAGCAACAAACATTGCTAAAGCTGTTGCCCCCAACATAATAGCACCAAGTGTTGGATTTAGCTGAACAGAAGATAAGTTATACATATTTCCGTCACCCACGAACTGTGATAGATCAAGATAAGGTATGATAGTATATTTGAGCCAGTTGACTGAATTTTTCACAGTGTAAGATATTATCTGGTATATCAATGGGAATACAATATTTAATCCTATACCCGAGACAACCGCCAGTGCTGTGTTCTTTGTTAGGGTTGACATCATAAATGCAACAGAGATAAGGAATATCATTGATATCGAACAGAACATCGCCTGCACAGCAAGATACAGGAAGAAGCTGACCGACTGGACTGTTTCGCCGGTTACAAACATATATGGATATATAAAATCGGTAAATCCGTAGTTTATACCGAGAGAAATGATACATACTGCCATGCCTGCAAACATTGTTATATACCCCGTTATTAAAACCGCTATATATTTCGCAGTTATTATCTTCCAGCGCTTAACAGGTCTGATAACAAGCATATTAATTGTCTTAGTTGAGAACTCACCCGACACCATGCTTGAAGCAAGAAATACTGCTATTATAGCCACAAACATGGTCAGCGAAAGAAAGCTTAGTGATTGTTGACGGGTAGATTGAGTTATTGTGTAATCGGGAGTGTTATTATCAAGGCTTTCCCACAGTATAAGGTTCTTATCCTCGTATTTTTTAAGATTGTTCTGTGTCAGTTTTATAAAATCTTCATAACTCTGTTGATTATAACTGTATCGTTCATTATATTCCTGTTCGTTCAATCTTAATTCATTTTTAGAAGAGATTATATTCTGAGCATTACTGTATATTGAATCCAGGGTGTTATTTTCCCAGCTACCTGAAGGCTCAATATCATTTTCTATACGAAATTCAAGTGTTTTTATAAATATTTCGTTATATGCTTTACTGTCTTTTAATGAATTAAGTGTATTTTTATATTCTTTATTATTTGGATATTGTTCTAATTTTAACTCAGCGGCAGTAATTTGGCTGTCGAATTGTTTATCCTGCCCCTCCGCATATTTAAGTTGTTCTTTATAATAGCTCATATAGTCATTGTTTTCAACTGTAAGCCAATATTGTTCTATTGCATTATTTGTATCTTCAACCAGTGATTCAAGAACATCATCGCTGACTTCAGTTCCAAGATATCCTGAATAATTATACAAATAACTCATTTCCTCTTCGCTGATATCATTATCAAGTACCAATTCTGCTTCAAAAACAATAATAGCATTTTGTTTTATTTGTTCAACAGTATTAAAGCGCCAGTCATTAATTTTAGTTACATTATATTCAAGTGCTTTCTCATAGACCGCCTTTTCTACTTTATATTGTTCCTTCACTACTTCCGGTTGATAATCACCTTTAGCTTCAATCTGCCATTCAAGATCCTGGATCATCTGCGATATATCTCGATCATATCCGTAATCATAATTATTTATATTGCTCAGAAAAGGAAGAGCAAAGCAAAACACAATAAAGATTGCGATGACAATTGTTGTGCTGGGAGCTTTGAACTTTTTGATAAGCTCATTTTTTATAAGCCTGCCTAATTTATTCATATTTATAACCATTCCTTTTTATCATGTACGATGTTTCGTGCGGTTCCGGCTTGCCGGAATTGCCGCCCCTCTGGCGGCAAAGTCGCAAAACTCGCCGTTTGAAAGAAAACTTGTTTTTCTTTCAGACTTATGACCATTTCTTATTTAGTGAGTGGGAATTGTGCCGTGTTTTGCAAAGCAGAACTTTTGCCATTCCGGACGGCGAAAAGGCACAAAACCCAAGTTTGAAAATTTATTTTCGAACTTCCTCCTACTGTATGCTTTCAGCATGAGTGGCTTCAAGGAAAGCCTGCTCAAGCGTCTTCTGGTCGTATAACATCGAGTAGAGAGCGATACCGTTTTGAATAAACATTTCGGCAAGCTCTGAAGCTGTCTGTTTGTTTGCATTCAACGAAATATAATTATCCTTCAATTCAAACACAATTTCTTTATTCTTAAGAAGTTCTGCTGCTGCCTCGTATTTATCTGTTTCAAAATAATAGTGCAGAAGCTGTTCTGACGAAACCTCACCGATTGCATCCATTGACATTGTTGTTGTAACCTTGCCGTTTTCAATTATAACAACTCTGTCACACATAAGCTCCATTTCTGCAAGCAGATGTGAGGAGACAAGCACTCCAACGCCGTTTTTAGCATACTCCCTGAGGTTATCACGAAGCTCCTTGATACCGACCGGATCAAGTCCGTTCGTCGGCTCGTCAAGAATGAGCAGGTTCGGGTTGTGCAGTATTGCCTGCGCAACACCCAGTCTCTGACGCATACCAAGCGAATACTTTTTTACTTTATCGTTGATACGGTTTTCAAGCTTGACAACACGAACAGCTTTATCTATCTGTTCCTGGGTTATCCCGTTGTACATTCTTGAAAAAAGCTTTAAATTTGTCATACCTGTCAGATAGATATACATTTCGGGGCTTTCTATAATGCCCCCGACCTTTTCAAGCGCTTTTTCGCAGTCGGTTTTTACATCGAATCCATTAATATGAACATCACCTGAGTCGATTGAAAGCAATCCGAGTATCATCTTTATAGCTGTGGTTTTCCCCGCACCGTTTGGACCGAGAAAACCGACGACCTCTCCGGGATTAACTTCAAAGCTGACATTTTTTAAAACATGCTTGTTTCCGAATTTTTTATTAATGCTTTTGACTTCTAATATCGGCATGTCTACCTCCATAATTAATATTACTGTACATATAGTTATACAGCGAAATTTTGAATAATACTTTTTATTTAACTATATTTTTTTCAACTCGTATATTTTTCTCGCTTTTGTCTATTTTTCAATGATTTTTTTTGATTTTTTTGTGCGTTTTGACATTAAATAAATTATTAAAACAGCAACAATTGCTCCCAATGTATCAATCAACACATCACTAACCTGCGCACTCCTGCCGAGTGAACCCAGCTGTATCAGCTCATCACCGATTGCAACTGCCATCGGATAGAAAAGCGATATAAGTATTTTTTTTCTGTTTGTAATGCTGTTTACCGTAATATATGTTAATAAACCCAGTACCGAAAACTCAAAGGCATGAGCCAGCTCTCGTATAATACCTGCAATTGTGTCTTCTTGCGCTTCGTTAATATCGATGCCAAGCAAATTCGCTGCTTTTTCGACGAAAACAACCACTCTATCGCTGTCAGCTGATGACTCGTCGGCATTCTTGAGTGAGTTCGAAAATATAAATGCTGTCCATAACAACGACAGCAATATAAATAAAATAAAATGCTTTTTGGATTTACTCATTTGCGTAGCTCCCGTCAGTCGGTTTGTTCCAATAACTCTTCTGCAGCAGCGCGGATGCGCTCCGATACATTCAAACCGCCGATGATTCTCGACAGCTCCTCAATGCGTGCTTCCTTATCAAGCTCATTGACATAGGTGTAGGTTCTGCCGTCTTTTTCTTCCTTTGTTATCCTCAGGTGGCAGTCTGCAAGTGCCGCAATCTGTGCCGAGTGGGTAACGCAGATAATCTGCAAGGGTGTTGCGGACATAGTGAGTCCTTTAAGCTTGATACCGATTTTACGGCTGGTCTTGCCCGAAATTCCGGTATCTATTTCATCAAATATGATTGTTCCCGCACTGTCCGATTGCGAAAGTACGCTCATTATTGACAGCATAATTCGGGACAGCTCGCCGCCTGATGCAATCTTCTCAATTGGCTTTGGAGGTTCACCAATGTTCGTTGATACCAAAAATCTGACTGTGTCAAAACCGTCGGGTGCCGGTTGTTTTTCACTGACCTCAACAACAAACTGCAGCTTGCCCATGTCAAGAAATTCAAGCTCGTATTTTATTCTTGCAGCAAGTGAAACTGCACCTTCCTTGCGGATTGCGGTTAATACCACTGCTTTTTCAATCATAATTTTCTCAGCTTCAGTTAACTGTGATTTCAGCTTCGCCAGATATTCATCAGCGTTTTCGATCTGCTGCAGCTCGGTTTTCATCTTCTCACAGTTTTCAAGAGTTACTTCGATGCTGCCGCCGTATTTGCGTTTTATGTCCTGGATAACATAAAGCCGTTCTTCGATTTTATCCAATCTTGCGCCGATTGTTCCGGTATCTTCATCAATATATTTCACAACCGTTTCGGATATGTCTTCTATCTCATATTTTATACTTTTAAGCTTTTGGGCAAGCTCGTTGAGTTCCGGCAAAACGGTCAGAAGTGATGATACTTCTCTGTAAGCTGTATCAACAAGGATAGAAGCTGATTTGTTTTCAGCACCATAAAGCGCATTGTATGCAGAAGAACAACCCGTAACAATCTTCTTTGCGTTCAGAAGTCGGGTTTTCTGCTCGTTTAACTTCTCTTCTTCTTCGACTTTTAGTCTCGCATTCTCGATTTCACTTATTCTGTATGATAGATAATCTGCACGACGAACTTTTTCATCCTCATCAACCTTCACAGAATTCAACTCATGTTTAATATCTGTATATTGCTTGTATGCTTTGTAATATTCGTCGGTTGCTTCACGGTTGTCAATAAATCTGTCGAGTAGTTTAATGAATGAATCAGCATCGCTGAGCATTCTGGTGTCTTGTTGACCGTGTATGCAGATAAGCCGTTCCGCAGCTCCACGAAGTCTTGAAGCCGGCACTGTTCTTCCATTAATTTTTGAAATTGCTCTGCCGTCAAGTGACAGCTTGCGTGATAGAAAAATTATTCCGTCCTCATCGGGCTCAAGCTCAAGCTCTGTCATTGTCTTCAATGTATCATCCGAAAATCCGCCGAAAGCACCTTCGACTAGCGCATACTGTTCACCAGTCCTGATAAGCTCTCTGTCGCTTCTTGCGCCGCAGAGCATATTTATTGCATCAATAATAATGCTTTTTCCTGCTCCGGTTTCACCTGTGAATACACAAAATCCGCTGTCATGTTCGAGTGACAGCGTCTTTATTAATGCGATATTTTCAATATGTAACGATGACAGCATACCGGTATCCTCTCATATATGAAACTAACAAATGAATTGTGATTTTATTAATTTTGAAAGATTCATTCAGAATAGACTTTTTCAAAATTGCTGAGGTAATTCATTTGTTAGTTTCATATAGGGTAACTTTATAATGATCAACTCTATTTTATAAGCTGTTCGATTCTATGACAGATTTCCATCGATTTTGATTCATTTTTTGTGATTATAAGGAAAGTATCATCGCCTGCGATGCTACCGACGATATCATCCCAACCCATTGCATCAATTGCTGCTCCTGTTGCATTCCCCATACCGACAAGCGCTTTTACAACGACCAGATTTCCTGCAAAATCTACGCCCTGTATTGTTTCGGCAAGAATTTTTGCAAGCTTGAAGCTCGAACCTGTCTGTGTTCTCGGAACAACTCCATACCGGGTTATACCCGAACGGTCAACAACCTTCTCAATGTCAAGCTCCTTCAGATCGCGTGAAATTGTTGCCTGAGTTGTTTCAATTCCTGACTTCTTTATCAGAAGTGCAAGCTCTTCCTGGGTATCGATAGGGTGTTCTTTAATCAGCTTTAAAATCAATTCTTGTCTTCGAGTTTTCATTCGTAAATCCACTTTCGATTTTATCTTATTTTGACAATTTTCTATACAGAGTATCGCAGAATGTATGCCCTTTGATGCGTATTAATTTTGTTGTCTTTTCGGAGCGTATAATTTTTACTCCGGTATTCTCGTCTATTTCAACTGTTTTCCGTCCATCAGCTGACAGGAATGCCTTTTTGCCTCTTGTCGGTAAAAATCTCAGTTCGATTTCTTCATCGGGCGGGAAAATAAGCGGTCTTGAGCTAAGCAAAGAATGTGAGCATACCGGAGTGATACAAATGACCTCAAGTCTTGGATCAATAATCGGTCCGCCGGCTGCCATTGAATATGCGCTTGAACCGGTTGGTGTCGCGACAATAAGCCCGTCTGCACTGTAGACTGAAACCGACTTGCCGCAGCTGGTCAACTCAATGTCAATCATATGCGATACCGCACCTTTTGAGAGAACCGCTTCATTAAGCACAGATTCAAAATATTTTTCATTACCTGATTTTATAAGGTATATATCAAGCATCATCCGTTTCTCAATGATGAACTCATTGCTTACAAGTGCATTCAGCGAATCCAGCTCGTCCTTTTCAAGCTCCGCCATATATCCTGTATGTCCGAGATTTATTCCGAGCAATGGTTTTTCACTGCCTGCAAGCGGCAGAATGGTACCGTCACCGCCAAGAACAATGATTGCTTCAGCTTGTTCTTTTCCGCAATCATGTATTATACCCAGTGAATTTAACTTTTTTTTAACCTCTGCTTCAAAGGCATCAATATTCGGTTTGTTGGTGTTCCTGACAATCTGAACTGCTTTCATCCCGTTGCTTCCTTATTTTTTAAAAAATGCAAGAAACTCTATGTTTCCGTCGCTGCCCTTTATAGGAGAATCAATATATTTTTGTAAAGCTAAACCGTTCCGGTCAGCTGTATTTTTTATGTTTTCGAACATTGTGCCGTAAAGCTTTTTACTTCCTCTGACAATACCGCGTTTGCCGATGTTCTCCCTGCCCACCTCAAATTGAGGCTTGATAAGGCTAACAAAAACACCGCCTTCGGTTAGAATATCGCTCACCGCAGGATATATCAATGTTTGCGATATGAACGAAACATCCATTGTTACAATATCAATTTGCTTGTTAAAATTCTTTTTAGTCAGTGTTCTTGCATTTATACCCGGCATATCGAGAACATGGCTGTTCTCCTTTATTTTAGGATGCAGTTGATCTTTCCCGACATCAACCGCATAAACAAAGTCAATGTCTCTCTGTATAAGACAGTCACAGAAACCACCCGTCGATGCACCGATATCAACCGCTGTTTTCCCAGTTACATCTATTTCAAAGCTGTCAAGAGCGGCTTCAAGCTTTATCCCTGCTCTTGAAACATATTTTATATCATCGATTATTTGTATATCCCACCCATCAATAAAAATTGATGGGTTACAGTCAATCTGCCTTGACGGCTTGCTCTCCACCTGTCCGTCGACAAGCACAGAACCTGATTTGATAAGCATCGAAGCTCTGTTTCTGCTTTCGCAAAGTCCAAGCTCTACCATCAGAACATCAAGCCTTGTCATAGTTTTTAGTTATCTCGGCTGCAATTTGTTCGGGCATGAATCCACATTCGCGGTGCAGCTGTTCGAGTTTTCCGAAGGTGATAAATTTATCATCAATTGCGCGGACTATGGTTCTTGTATTCAAATTTGCCTTCAGATATTCTCCTATGCCACCGCTGAGTATTCCCTCTTCAAGCACATAAACCAGTTTTGCTGTTGCAATCAGTGTCTGAAGCTTATCTATATCAATCGGTTTAACTCTCTTGAGCTTAATAACCCGTGCGGAAATACCCTGCTGCTTGAGTATCTGAGCAGCATCGTATGCGTTTTTGGTAATTATACCATATGAAATTATCGCAACATCAACCTTGTCGGAAATATCAACAAACTCAAGGTCACTGCCGGTGCCGATGTAATCGGTATATTTAGTATTGCATTTGCCTTTGGGATATCTTACAGCAACGGGATGAATAGATTTGAACGCTTCGGTGAATGCTTCATCAAGATCGGCGTAATTTTCAGGCGAATATACAACAACATCGGGTATATTTCTGAACATTGCAACATCGAAAACACCATGATGTGTCGGACCGTCGCTATTGACGAACCCTGCTCTGTCTATCGCAAAAATAACCGGTAATCCCTGAAGTGCGACATCGTGGAGTATCTGATCATATGAGCGTTGTAAGAAGGTTGAATATATAGCAACAACAGGCTTTTTACCTCCGACGCAAAGTCCTCCGGCGAAGGTAACAGCATGCCCCTCGGCGATACCGACATCGAAAAATCTTTCGGTGAACATCTCCGCAAAATCGTCGAGTCCGGTTCCGTCGGTCATTGCCGCAGTGATTGCGCAGATGCTTTTATCTCTTTTTGCATGTTTAATAATAATTTTACCGAATTCGGCTGAAAACGAATCCTTGCCGTTTGTGACAAAACCCTTTTCAATATCAAAGCTACCGACAGAATGGTATTTTGACGGGTTCTGTTCAGCAAACTCATAGCCTTTTCCTTTTTTTGTCTGTACATGAACGAGGCAGCATTTTTCGCTTGTTTTCGCTTCATTGAGTGCAATCTCAAGCTTTTTAATATCATTACCATTGACAGGGCCGAGGTATTCAATACCCATATGCTCAAAAAGATTTTCACTCCAAACAAGTCTTTTCCCAAAATCTTTAATTCCCTTTGCAGCTTTAACAAGACCGCTCCCGACTACGGGAATGCTGTCGAAAAGTTTATGTGTATTATGCTTCATGCTGAAGTATCTTTCACTGGTTCTGAATCTTGCAAGATGCTCCGATAATGCTCCGACATTGGTCGAAATCGACATATCGTTGTCGTTGAGTATTATAATAAGACGCATATGCTGTTTGGAGCAGTTGTTGAGCGCTTCGTAAATCATGCCATTAGTGCATGCACCATCACCTGCAACGGCAATCGTATAATCCTTGCTGCCAGTAATAGCGTTCGCACTTGCGATACCGATTGCGGCAGAAATTGATGTGCTGCTGTGTCCTGCGCCGAAGGGATCATGTTCGCTCTCACTTCTTAGTGTAAATCCGGACAGCCCGCCATATTGCCTGAGCTGTGAGAACCTGTCTTTGCGACCGGTCAACAGCTTATGAACATAGCTTTGATGCCCGACATCCCAGATAATTTTATCCTTCGGAGAGTTAAATATACGATGTAAAGCAATGCTAAGCTCGACAACGCCAAGATTTGATGCAAGATGACCTCCTGTTGAAGAAACCGTTTTAATGATTTCAGTCCGAAGCTCATCTGCAAGTATTTCAAGCTGTTTATCCGAAAGATGTTTAACGTCAGCCGGTGAATTTATTTTATCAAGTATTCCCAAACCGCTCGTAACTCCTATTTTCTGTTTTGTTTTTTCTTTGAATCTCTCCCGGTGAAGAGACAGATAACCTTTGCAAAGCCCATAACTATTTCCACGCTTTTTGTCATCGCTATCCTTTTACCGAGAGCCTTTCCTCCGACTGTCAATGCTGCAATACATGAGGTCAGAAGTAGTGTTATCCAAAACCCATAATCTTCGTTGATAAATATTTTTGCTGCTATCGCAGCACCTGTTGCACCCGAAACGACACCGGCAATATCACCGATGACATCGTTACAGACTGATGCGACCTTGTCTGCGTTTTTAAGAAGCATAACCGCTGTTTTACCGATTTTACTCTTGCGGGAAGCCATAGAATGAAAAGGACTTTCCGCCGCAGTAGCAACGGCAAGTCCGATAATGTCAAATAAAATGCCTATAAAAATAAATATGAAAAGTAGGATAAATGCAATTATGACAGGCAGGCTGTTCATCGATTCACCCGAAATCAGCGATAAAACAGCAGTGATAACGAAGGATATTAAAAATACCTTAATCGCCCATCTGTATTGGTTTTGTCTTTCCTTCTTTTTGTCTTTTTTTCGTCGAGGAGCTTCTTCTTGTTGGCGTTCCATATGGAAACATTGATCCTTTCAAAATACGTAATTTAATCGATTGCGAAACTAATTTTTCACAATCATCTAAAATATGTGAATTAATATAATTTGTTATTTAGAATAAATTAATAGATGGCGGCACAAAACGTAAACTTTGTGACATTCGGTCAAGTAGGTTTTCCCCAATCGGTACTTTTTGTCGCCAATAAAGCGGTTTCCCTTTAAACCGACAGCCGGTCCGTCACCGGAGCCGGGACTTGATTGCCTGTTAGTTCACACTGCAATCCGTTCTGTGCCTGTTATTCTCAGCCTAGGAGATTTCCTCAATAAATCGTTCTCGTTCCTTAGACTCTTTTGCAATAATGGTTTCAAAGAGCAATAACCGGTATCGTCGTCGACTCACTCCACCGATGTGAACTCCCATCCGCCACAACCACTCAAGTCAGGCTACATCTATCCACAGCATCTTAACGTACCGCGTGATAGGTTTAATCTTTAATCTGTACCGGTTATAACATTGTACTCCGCCACAGAAGAAAGCCTCAAAGGAAAACGGGTCAGGTCTCGTATGCCATTACAAGTTGCCCGCAGACCAATCTCCCAGCACCCACCCTATACTGGGCGTATAAAGCAAGCACAAGGAGCTTCATCGATATGCCCTTTTGCGGATTTTTAGGCCCGCTTTCAGAAACGACGATTTAACTAGGATACTGCGCCATCCGCTATTTGTTAAAATAGCGTTATCGCTGTTTTATAATATCTTATTAAAAATAAGAGATATGATCATAAATTACTCAGAATATCATTGTATTATAGCATAAATATTTAAATATTTCAAGTGTTATTTTTTTCTATCAAGTAAATAATCTGCTAATAACAGAAGTCTTTGCTTTACTTTGCTGCCCGGAAACACATCAAGACACTTTTTTGCATTCTCTGTCAGCTCAATTGCAAACTGTTTTGCACCATCCAACCCAAGCAGCGAAACATAGGTTGATTTATTGTTGTTCAAATCCGAACCGGTGTTTTTGCCAAGCTCTGCGCTGTTGCCTTCTATGTCAAGTATGTCGTCAACAACCTGGAATGCACGGCCGATATAATATCCATAACCCTTTGCCGCGATCTTTTTCGCTTCGTTTGCTTTGCCTGCAATACATCCAAGCTCACAGGCTGCCGCAATCAATGCGCCTGTTTTCAGGCTGTTCATCAGGTCAAGCTTTTCTCTTGTAAGTTGATTCTTTTCACCGTCAAGGTCAAGCTGTTGACCGCCGATCATGCCTTCCTTGCCAGCGTAATATGACAGACATTCGACAGCATCGCAGTTCTGGAGCGGTGACAGCTGACGGTTTGACGCACATGCATACATTGCAAGCAATGATAGTGCATCACCCGCAAGTATTGCTGTTGCTTCGCCGAAAACGATGTGATTCGAAGGCTTGCCACGCCTCATGTCGTCATCATCCATTGCCGGGAGATCGTCGTGGATCAGCGAGAATGTATGGATAAGCTCAACTGCTGCGGCATAACTCTCGCAGCCTTCTATATAAGAATCACATTCGTCGGAAGCGGCGGAAAACTCATAAACTAAGTATGGCCTGATCGCTTTTCCGCCTGCGAAAACCGAATATTTCATTGAATCAATAAGTGATTTAAAATAGTCCTCGCCAAGCTTTGAAGAACAAAGCCGTTCAAGCTCTTTTTTAGTTACCATCGAAAGTGTGTCCATCATTCCGGTCAATTCGTCGTAATTTTTCATTGCTGTTCAGTCTCAAATTCTGTTTCTGTTATTTCTCCGTCTTTGTTTAAAAGTATCTTGACCTTGCTTTCGGCACCGTCAAGCATTGTGTTGCAGAGCTTGACCAGTTCGGTACCCTCTTCAAACATCTTCAGCAGTTCATCGAGCGGGGCGCTGCCGTCATCAAGCGCCTGGACAATGTCCTCAAGCCTTTTCATTGCTGTTTCAAAGGTGTATTTTTCTTTTTTCGCTGTCTTCATTTCGCTCATTTTTTATTTATCCTTCCTTTAGAAAGCTCAAGTCTATCCGTTTGACCGTTGTCTCTGCTTCGCCGTCGTTGAATTTCAGCTTTAATTTATCTCCGATGTTAATATCTTTGGCACTGTAGACAGCACCTTTTTCACTGAATGCGATTGCGTACCCTCTCTTGAGGGGTGAATATGGGTTGAGCAGTGTTATTTTCTCGCCGATATGCTGCGTCTTTGTTCGTTTAAGTTCAAACAATCTTTGCATTTCAATGCCGAGAGTATTTTCAAGCTCAACCAGAGCCATCCGCCTGTCGCTTATTGTATTCAACGGCGATATCATCGCCTTGCTTTTTTGCAACAGCATCAGCTGGTTTCTTCTATCTGCTATGTTTGCCAGCTGCAGGTCGCAGAGCCGCTTGACTACATTGGTCAGCCTTGTTTTGCATGTCTCGATCTCGGGCAGACAAAGCTGTGCGGCTTCAGAGGGTGTTGCTGCTCTTGTATCAGCGACAAAATCAGCGATTGTGAAGTCTGTTTCATGTCCGACCGCTGACACAACCGGTATCTGTGAGCGGAATATCGCACGCGCCAGCTTTTCGTCATTGAACGCCCATAAATCCTCGATTGAGCCGCCGCCCCTGCCGATAATCAACACATCTGCAGCATTGTATTTGTTGAAGTATTCTATTCCTTTGATAACATCAGCCGCAGCACCGTCTCCCTGCACCAGCGCCGGGTAGAGAATCAGCTTTGCCGGTGGAAATCTGTTTTTGCTTATTTTTATAATATCCCTGATTGCCGCTCCGGTCGGCGAGGTAACAATGCCGACACGGTAGGGTGTTTTGGGAAGCGGTTTTTTATGCCTGGGATCAAACAGTCCTTCTGCATTCAAACGCTTTTTCAGCTGTTCAAATGCAACATACAGCTCACCGACACCGTCGGGCTTCATGTTTTCAGCTGTAAGCTGATAGACACCGCCCTGCTCGTAGACAGCAATCCGTCCTCTGCAAACAACATTCAATCCGTTTTCGGGAGCAAATATCAACTTTGTCGCTGATGTTCTGAACATGATACACTTCAACACAGAACCGGAGTCCTTAAGCGAAAAATAAAAGTGACCGCTTGAATGCATTGTCAGATTTGAGATTTCTCCCCTGACATAAACAGATTTGAAGGTGTTCGATCCTTCGATATATTTTTTTATAAGACTGTTTATCTGCGATACGCTTAGTATTGCGGCTTCACTATTCATCAGTATCTTCCTTTATATCTTCAGTTATCTCATTTTCTGCTTCGCCGTCGTCGTCCTCAAAAACCTCCACCTGTCTCGACTGGTAGTTCGGCAATGCTCTTACAACACCGCCCAAGACGCCGTTGATAAAGGAAACCCCTTTTTCGTCATCGTAATCCTTTGCAAGCTCGACAGCTTCGTTGATTGCAACGCTGTCAGGTGTGCCAGTATAAACTATCTCAGCTATGCAAAGACGCATTATAGCTTTTGCAAGTCTACTCATTCTGTCGAATCGCCAATTTGCAGCCTTCTCGCTGATCATTGTATCAATTTCCTGCATATGTTCTGCAGCAAGGCCGAATATATATTTTGCGAATTGATTTACCTTAATTTCACGCCATTCAATAGCGTCGACAATTATTTGCTCGGGCTTTTTATCCCTGTTAAAATCATATTCAAATAACAGCTCCAATGCTATTCCACGCGCTTCTCTTCTGTTCATAAACTACCGCTTCCCCGACGAAATTTCAAATCTAAATTAACATTAAAACATAACCTGACCACCGCTCACGTCGGAAAGCGGTTTATCTTAACTATAATCACATACTAATACAGATTAATTATACTACAAAAGTATAAAAAAATCAATACCTCAGTATTAACTTATTTCCTGTATCGTTTTCATCGTTCTAAAATCATGAAAAATTATCCAAATCAATCTTGCATTTTTTACTAACATGAAATATAATATTTTTACAAGAATAATTGTGCAAAACGCGGTTTTGTTCTATATTAAACTAACAAATGAATTGTGATTTTATTAATCATGAAAAAGCCATGGAGTATAGGCTTTTTCATGATTGTTGGGGTAATTCATTTATTAGTTTTATATAATTATAATTTAGAGCATAAAATTTATCTGTATTTGTGCTACAATAATTGGTTTTATGCTGCCATCAATGGCTTATTATCTTGTCGATACAGTAAAAGTTACTATCGACGGTAAAGATGCATAAATTATAAAAAATATATTCTCCCGGCTGCAGTTTATAGCTACAACCAGGTTTTAAATTTTAAGTTTAACATAGCAATTTGAGAAAGTTATTTTATTTAATCATTTATATATATTATATTCATTTAATGATGTTCTCATTATATATCAAATTGTATAAAATGTAAATTATAACGTGAATACAAAATAATATCGAATTAATGCTTTACAAATCTAATTGATAATATATACTAATTATGAATAATAAAAGGAGAGATTGCCATGAGGAAAACCGCAGTTATTATATTAGCGCTCATTTTACTGCTATCAGTTATAACGAGTTGCGATGTCGACAAGGACAACGAAAGCAAGACAACCCAAAGCAATGCTTCGGATACCTCAGCCACATCAGGGAGCAACGAATCAGCGGGATATGTTGCTGATATACCCGATGTAAACTACGACGGACTTGAATTCAAAATAATGACACGACTGAAGCCTGATGCAAAATACACCGAGTTTGGGTACGATATAGAAACCGAAGCTGGTGTTATCAGCGAAGCTGTCGATAAACGAAACAATACTGTTGAAGAGCAGCTTGGAATAGATATAGTTGAATATGCGGTTATTGACGGGCAGGGCGATTCCGTAGGTACACAGCTCAGAATGATAGAGCAGGCAAATACCGATATATACTACATAGTTCAGCCACAGCTTTACGAGGTTGCGCAGATGGCGGCCGAAGGCAGACTTTATGATATGAAAAAGCTAAGCAATCTGCATGAGTTGTCAGAACCGTGGTGGGACAGCTTCTTTATCGACGCAACCTCGATAAACAACAAGGTGTTTTTTGTAACCGGAGATATGGGCTTTAACACAAGAGACGCGATTAATGTATGCTTCTTCAACAAAAAATACATCGAAGAATATTCTCTCGAAAACCCATATGAGCTGGTAAACAACAATGAATGGACGATCGATGTTTTAATTGAATGGTCAAAAAAGATCAGCACCGACTTTGATAATGACCAGAAGATAACCTACAAGGATAAATACGGCTTAGGCGGACAGAACGACCTTTTGATGGCTTTATTTAACGGCAGCGGCGAAAGACTTGGCGAAAAGGACGAAACCGGAAAGCCTGTTGTCAATGTATACAATAACAGAAGCGTAGATGTCATAAATAAAATCCTGGAGCTTATGCAGGACAAGAGCCATTTTGTAACTGCGAACGATTATTTCGGCGATCCCGGTTACACTGTATCACCGACAGAATTAGTACTTAACGCTTTTATGGAAGGCAGATCGCTTTTCTATTTTGAAATACTGCAAAAAGCTGAGTACTTGAGAGGCGCCGGCGAAGAACTTGATCTCGGCATACTGCCGATTCCGATGTATTCGAGCAATCAAGACGGATACGAGCATGTGATAAACCCGTACAACGGCAGCGCATTTGCGATTCCGCTGTATATCGGCAGCGAAAACGCCGAAATTGCTTCGATTGTACTTGAAGCGCTCAGCGCGGAAAGTAAGAATACCGTAACACCAGCATATTATGATACCGCTCTTCTGAAACAGAAAACACGCGATATTGAAAGCCAGCAGATGCTCGACATGATTTTTTCAACCGTAAGCGTTGACCTGGGGCATGTTTATAAATGGGGTAATATGGGTTCAGCCTTAATGGCTGAAATGCTTAATTCGGGCGGCGGTAATTTTGCTTCATTGTGGGACGGAATTAAAGTCAGTGTGCAGGAAGCTGTCGATGCAACCATCGAAGCATATGATAGTATAGAAAACTGATACGCAGTTTTCATTATTCAACTGTATACTTTTAAACCGTATGATCCACTTTAAACTGCAACTATATAATTGAAAACGATATCCCGCATAAATTCATGCGGGGTATTATATTATTGTAAATGTATTAATAAGAATTATTTTAACATTAAATATTTTGTCGAAAATAGTATAAAAACAAAATGAGTTCTGTGTTTGAATTTGATGGAGCAAATACAACACAGTGGCAGACCCCCGAAAGACAAGACAGCGATAGCTTTAGCTCTGAAAGATGCACAGAAAGCAATACAGTTTCTCATGAGAAACTGTATATAAACTATTCGCTGTCTGAAATAAAAAAAGCTACTGGTGTTAGTAAAAGTACGATTTATTGGTATAGGTATACAAGAAAGTAAACCCCTATATTAATGACTTTCATTAGAAAACATATTCTTTATAATTACCCGTTGCAACCGAAAACACAAAAATCCGGAGTTGCTTATTTGCTACTCCGGAGTCTATAATTCTTCAAGCTTTATATATCAAGTTGTGCTGGTCAAGCGAAATTGTAACAATCTGACCTAATATTTTTCGAATTGAAGCGAGCTTCGAACGGAGTCAGTCCGTTATTATAGGAATGCGGTCTGACATGGTTATACCACACATAAGCAAACT
>Ga0209417_1000473_pt1 | contig 95174 bp, 71 predicted proteins | sample RifGroF2_FD_184002 | JGI IMG/M metagenome (GOLD analysis project Ga0209417, IMG submission 184002) | Groundwater microbial communities from Rifle, Colorado, USA - Groundwater F2 (SPAdes) (version 2) | ecosystem: Environmental > Aquatic > Deep subsurface > Groundwater | place: Rifle, Colorado... | reverse complement strand
ATCTAATTTCTTTTTTATTTTTTGTTTTCTATTACCATTCATTTAAATTAATATTATAAAATAATATTATTTTTAAATAATAAAATAAATATTATTTATTTTTTGATTTTAGATATTTTTTTTATATTTCATATATTTTTTAATTATGTCACACATTTTTATGGGATCTTTTTTATTACCCCCTTTTTGTTCTTCTCCATTATTTTTTTTTATATCTTTTTTCAATTTTGGAGGATATTTTAATTCTAACTCAGTTCGTTTTTTTCTTAAATCCAAAAGTTCTTCTTCTGTTAAAACTTTAATACCCATCAAATGTTTAGACCAAATATCTTGATATATGCCATTTTGTTTTTCGTATTCTTCACAATATACATAAGTATCTTCTGTTTCTCTTTCATATTGTTCTTCTTCTTCTTTTTCATCAAAATATTTACATCTTGCTTTTATATATTTACATATATTATCAATACTATCATTTATATTTATTTTATAATAATTTGTGTTTCTAATTAAATGTTCAAATTCATAATCATGTTTATTAAAAAAATCAATTGGAACTTCATTATATATTCTTTTTGCTAAATTTATATAATATAATCCTTTTTCGCTGAATTCAAATATATCGTTATAATTTCCAAATGAAGCGATAGCGTCATATAAATTTCTTAATTTTTCCGGACAATCAATTCGTTCAGCAAATCGTTTCAATTTATTTATTAATTCATTTATCATATCAAATTTATCACCTAATAATTTTTTATATTCGTTAATACTTAATTTATAACATAAATAAGTTATTTCACTTGAAGTAATACTATTTATAATTTTTATAAGACTTTTAAATGACATTTCTATATTATTATTAATATATTTATTTTCTATTTTATTTTCAATTTTTCAATAAAATAAATATTATTTATTTTTTGATTTTAGATATTTTTTTTTATATTTCATATATTTTTTAATTATGTCACACATTTTTATGGGATCTTTTTCTTTTCCTCTTTTTTGTTCTTCTCCATTATTTTTTTTTATATCTTTTTTCAATTTTGGAGGATATTTTTTTCTTAATTCTGTTCTTTTTTTACCCAATTCATCAAGTTCTTCTTCTGTTAAAACTTTAATACCCATCAAATGATCTGACCAAATATCTTGATATATGTCATCTTGTTTTTCGTATTCTTCACAATATACATAAGTATCTTCTGTTTCTCTTTCATATTGTTCTTCCTCTTCTTTTTTTCTAAAATATTTACATCGCGCTTTTATGTATTTACATATGTTATCAATACTATCATTTATATTTATTTTATAATAATTTGCATTTCTAATTAAATGTTCGAATTCATAGTCATGTTTATTAAAAAATTCAATTGGAACTTCATTATATATTCTTTTTGCCAAAATTATATAATATAAGTCTTTTTCACTGAATTCAAATATATCGTTATAATTTCCAAATGAAGCGATAGCGTCATATAAATTTCTTAATTTTTCCGGAGAATCAATTCGTTCAGCAAACCGTTTCAATTTATTTATTAATTCATTTATCATATCAAATTTATCACCTAATAATTTTTTATATTCATTAATACTTAATTTATAACATAAATAAGTTATTTCACTTGAAGTAATACCATTTATAATTTTCATAAGACTTTTAAATGACATTTCTATATTATTATTAATATATTTATTTTCTATTTTATTTTCAATTTTTTCATCATTATAAAATTTTTTATTTATTTGGTAATTTATATCATTATAACTTTTTATACTATCAAAAATATTCGTATTATCCTCAATATTTTTAATTTCTGCCCTTCCTCCTATTTGTGTAACTTTTTCTAATATTTTTAATAGTTCATTTTTAAAATATTCGGCAATTTCCGATATATCATGATAACATTGAAACGAATATATTTTATCGTTATATTTAAATTTTGAAAAAACACATTTTTTTTCTAATATCAATACTTTATAAGGATCAATTTCAAATATTCCAAATAAAAAGCAAAAACGGTCATTTGTTTGAAAATATTGCATATTTAATTCATTAAATATTTTTAATTGTATATAATCTCCTAAACGTTTTAAATGTAATCCTGCGAATATATATTTAATTATATTTTCATAAATATCATTATATAAAAATTTTGAAATTAATCCTTTATCTATTTTATTATTTAATTTATTTATTTTCTTTTTGATAATTTTAAAAATATTAAATATACTATTACCTAATAAATAATTTTTTTTTCTATTTTAATATTTGCTATATTATTTTCATCATTTTTTTCAAAAAAATCTTTATAAAAATTCATATCATTGGACGTGTTAAAATATATATTTTCATCATATAATTTAATTAAAATTTCATTATTGTTATAATTACTTAATGTTAATGTTTTATTTAATTTTCTTATATCATTTGAATCGCAATTTGCTTTTGCTTCATCTATTGCTTTTTTATATGGACATAAAGTGTCATTAACTTGAAATATTCCTGGCGTTTCATAATAAATATTATTTTTATTTTTTTTAAATACATCTATTTTTCCATTACATTTTATTAAATTCGAATAATTATAATAATTAAATATTTTATTAGCAAATTTGTCATCATTGACATTTTTTGGAATATTATTTTTATTTAATACAAGTTTTTTTGTGTTATCTGATAATAAATCACTTATTAATAAGCGGATAGAATTTAATATATTTAAACTTTTTTCATCTTTATCTTTATTTTTAAATACACGAGCATCACAAAAATCATGTAAATTATCAATTATTTGTAAATCTTTATAATATGGAGTATCAACAAATTCATTAATTTCTAATTGATATTTGTTAATAAAAAAATATTTAAATAAAAAATAGTATTGCTTTAATTTATTATTAGCAACATATCCAAAAAATTCATAAATGAATTTATATTTTAAATATATTTTAATATCATTTTCATTTAACATATTTTGGGATTTATAAAAAGCGACAAATTTTAATAAAAATTTTAAATCATCTATTTCTTCACTAAGTATATTTTTTTCATATTCATTAATATTCATTAATATTCATATAAATTATATGCTATAATATTTTTTATTATTAATTTAAATTATCTTTTATACATATTTGATTTTCCAAACCACAATGGGATGTATCAATATATAATAAATTATTAATAATTGTATCATTTAATGCAAATTCTGCATCAATAATCATATTATTATTAACATTTGTATTTTTTTCTTTAAATTTATTTGGGAAATAAAATCCAATGCCATCAACATCATTATATTTTTTTTTTGAAAATAAATATTCAAAATACAAATCTATATTTTCATTATTTCTTTCGGAATTTGATAATAAAAGTATATTATTTATATTTTCAGTTACAATAAATTTATGTATATAAACATTATTTATGGGAAATAAACATTCATTACATGTTGATTTTTCAATAATATTTTTATCTGATGAAAAATATGTTATAAATTTTTTATGACCAATTTCTAACATAATTTGATTTAATTTATTTTTATACATTGAGCCTGTATATAAAATAGTATTTTTTGGTATGGTAAAATATTCATATTTTATTTTATCAATTTTATTCAATTCCTTTTCTAGATTTATCATTATATAATATATAAAAGATATAAAATTGTATAATATAAATGAATAATAAAAAATTATTATGTGAAAATATATTGACAAAAAATTTTTGTTCCTATAAAAATAGATGCAAGTTTGCCCATACATTACAAGAACAAAAAAAAGAACATACAAGAGAAATTGCATATAATATGATTACCAAGGATGAAAATTTAGAACATATAAATTTACATGAGAATAAGAAATTATATAAATCATTGCTTTCATTGACAAAAGTTTGTGAAAAATGTATTATTAATAAATGTACAGGTGGTTATAATTGTAAATATGGAGCAATTAGTCCGGAATATCAAATATGTAAAGATGATTTAATATATGGATTTTGTGATGATGAAAGATGTGCTAAAAATCATTTAACGAGGAAGGGATTAAAACCATACAATAATTTAATTTTAAAAATGCATAAAATCAGTGAGGCTGAAAAAAATTTAAATGAATCTATTTTTGATATAGATGAATGTAAAGGAATATTTTAATGTGGAAAAAATTGAAAATTTTAATATATATAATAATATTAACATTAATAATGTTCTTTGGTAATCGTGATATTTGTGCAAATGTGCAAATTTATCCCGAAATAAATAAATTTGATTTAGAAGAAATTGATATTAATTTTTTAATTAATATAAATAAAAAAAAATTAAATTTGTCCTTTCAAAATAAAACTATGAATAAATTTAAAAATTATGAAATTATAAAATGTACCGAATGTTCAGCATTTGATTGTATAAATGATAATAAAAACGGAGTAGTCGTATGTTCTCAATGTGGAAATATTATTTGTAATTTATTATATGAAGGTGTAAATTGGAATTACAATAATAATGATAAGGGAATTAACAATGGAACACCAACTGATGCATTTCTTCCACAAATGTCATTATGTACCAGTATTCGTTGTAATAAATATTCACAATTAAATAAAATAAACAGTTGGAATTCAATACCACATAAGGAACGTAGTCTAAACAAAATATATGGAAAAATTCATAAATATTGTTTGAATGGAAATTTTAATAAATCTATAGAAGAAGATGCTAAAATATATTATACAAAAATTAGTCAATTTACACATTTAGATGGAAAATATAAGGGTAATGCAATTATTACGCGAGGAAAAAAACGTACCAATATAATTGCAGGATGTATATATCACGCATGTATAAAAAATAATGTTATAGTAAGTGCAAATGAAATAGCATTATTATTCAATATAACATCTAAGAGATTGACACAAGGATATAATAGATTTTTAAAAATTATGAAATGTTTTAAATTTAATATAAATGATAAAATTTTAACGCCTATAGATTTTATAAATAAATTTTGTAAAGAATTAAATTTAAATAGTTCTGGTATTGAAAAAACTATTAATATATATAATAATATCAAAAAATTTAAACATATGTCAATTCATGATCCTATTACTTTTGCATTGGGAAGTATTTTATTAATGGCGATTATATATAAAATAGATTATATAAATAAAAAAGAATTATCAAGAAAATTTGGTATATCTGTCGCAACTATGCAGAAATTTTATAGAAAAATAATTACATATAAAAATATAATTGAGGATAATAGTGCTGTTGATTTAGAAATTAATAAAAATATAAAAAAAATATCACCAGATATAGAAGCGAAAATAAATAAAAATATAAAAAAAGTTAATAATAAATTTTATGATATAAATGTAGAAATTAAAAAAATTAAAGGAACCGGCATATATACTAAAAATTATATCAAAAAATTAGACAAATTACAAAATATGATTAATACTATAAATTAATTTTTTTATTAACTATAAATTTAATCTGCGTTTATACTTAAAAAAAAAAATATATTATAATTATAAAAAATGGCAACAAAAAAACAAATTAAGAAAGTTACAAAAAATACAAAACAAAAACCAAAAACAAAAGGCAAAGGGAAAGGAAAAAATGTGGGAAATAAAATTAGATATTTTAAAGTTATATATGAAGGCGTTAAAGACAAAGAATTTGGTCGTTTTTCGGGAAAAAAACCAAAACAGGCAGCAAATAAAGGATTAACTTCTATTACAAAACGATTAATAAAGGAAGATAAACCGGCTATTGGGCGAGAAATAAAATTTGCTATTATTGAATGCACACGAGGAAGTAAAAAGAAAACATATTATTATAAAGGTATGCGAAAAGAATTAGATGATCCACAACCTGTTGAAATAAAAGTTAAAGATGAACCTATCATATATAAATATTGTAATAAATTATCAAAAATTAAAAATGATAAAATTAAGAAAAAAGATATTAAGAAAAAGGATACAAAGAAAAAGGATACAAAGAAGAAGGATACAAAAAAGAAAGATACAAAGAAGAAGGATACAAAGAAGAAGGATACAAAGAAGAAGGATACAAAGAAGAAGGATACAAAGAAGAAGGATACAAAGAAGAAGGATACAAAGAAAAAAGACACAAAGAAAAAAGTTACTAAAAAGAATGTTAAAAAAACAACAAAGCCAAAAAAAGATAATAAAAAAAAATAAATATTATCATATAATTTTTTTAATATAATAATATACAAATTTGTATATTATTAAAATGGAAAAAATGAGTATTTTTATATCAAGACAAAAATGATTTAATTAAATATTTAAAATTATGTTATTTATATATTATTAAATATATAAATGATTAATAATGTTTTTTCAAATGACAATATTTCTGATAGTTCAACAAATGCAATAGATGGACGAAAGAAATTAGAAAAAATGAAAAATTATTCGGAAACTACGGCAACAAATATTAAATCACAAAATTTTAATATAAATTCGAACAGTATAATAGTAAATTATAGTAAATCAGAGCACAAATTTTCATTATATAATAGTAATAAAACATTAATTGGATTTTTTAACATAAGACAATTAATAAAATATATAACAAATAATAATAATTTTATGAAAGATGTTGATATAGGGACATCATATAATATTATAGAGGAATATATAGGAAAAAATAAGGAACAAAATTTTGTATTACATTCATATTTAGAATCAAAATTTTTAGGAAATATACAAATGTTAATAAGATTAAACAACGAATTATCATTTTATGAAAATGAACAATTAAATGTGGATATCACAAATTTTGGAGATGACATATTAGAAAAAGAAAAAATAATAGAAAAAATCAAAGCGAATATAATAGAATTTATAAAACACACAATTAAAATTATTGTTACAATAAGTGAAGAAATAAAAAATACGAAAAAGAAAAGTAAAAATCAATTATTGGATTATATAATAATTTTACAACAAAGACTAAACACATATATATTATCTTCAATTAAAAAAATAAATATTAAAAAAGATTTAATAGAAAATGGAGTAAATAAATTGTCGGAAATACATAATATATTAATAAATAAAGTAGAAAAATTAGATGAAAATGTAAATAAACAAACAACAAAATTAGATGAATTAATAAAGCAAATTAATAATTTATCAAATGTCGATTCATCCGAAGACATAAATTCTGAAAATGATTTTAATGAAATTATTAATACTGCAACTAATGATAAACCTATTGGACAACAATTAAATATTGAAAATAAAAATAATGATAATTTAGTAATTGCTTCCAATTCGATGCAAAAAAAGATATCTGAAATAAATAATGAAAAAAAAAGTGAAAGTATAAATAAAACAAAATCTAATATCAAGACATCAGAATTTAGGAATCAAATAATAGAATAAATTATATTATTATAAATTAATGGATAATATTGAAAAAATTAATAATATTAAAATCAGAAATAAAATAAAAGTTAATGAAATAAAAGATATTATAGAAGAAATTAAAATATTAACAAATGGATTAATAAAAGAAAGAAATATATTGAATGATGAATATGAAAATTTAAATAAATTATATAATGAAACTTCTAATTATTTTACTATTATAATAAATAATCTACTATAAATAATAATGTTGAAATTAATTGAAATGAAAGAAAATGATGTTGATAAAATATTTTCCAACATATGGTTAGGTAATTTCAGAACGGCATTAAGTGAAAAATTCATAAGAGATAATAATATAAAATATATAATAAATGCTACGATAGAAATACCAAATTTATTTAATAATATTGAATATTATAATTTTTCATATAGGGATTTTAATGTATGTGGAAAGAATGATATGAATGATTATTTTAATGAAACATCAGAATTTATCAAAAAAGCATTAGAAAAAAATGAAAATATATTAATACATTGTAAAAAAGGACATAATAGATCAGCGACTATTATAATGGCATTTATGATAAAATATCTTAAATGCACACCTTTAGAATCAAAATTACATATTCAAAAATTTAGAAAAACTGCATTATTAAAAGAAACATGTATGACCCAAGCTATTATTAATTTTTATAAGTCGCTTAATCAAATTTCTTAATTTTTTTCGTAGAGGAAATGATTTGCATTTTGATAATGAATATTTAATTTTTTTAATTTTTTTTTTATTTTTTGATATAATTTTTTTATTATTTTTTTTATTAATTTTATTATATAATTTCAAATATAAATTATGTATTTCTTTATATTTTTGTTCGTAAATATTTAAAGTTTCCTCCGTATAAATATTATTCATCATCCAATCTAATGTTTTATTTATTAATTTATTATTTGAATAATATTTTATAAATAAACATTCATATTTTAATTTATATTCTATATGTTCTTCATTAGTGTTAATTATGATATTAAATTTATTAACAATATCATTACACATATTATTAATTGTTACAATTCTGTTATTTATGTCTTCATTTGTTAAATTATCATTTATATTTATCCATAAAAATGTATCATCTATATACGATCTGATATCAAATATATCATTTTTTGAAACTCCTTTAATTTTTGACAATATATTTTCAATATTATTACATAATTCTAATAATTCTTGTTTAGAATTTTGTGTATCATTATTTATTTTTTTTTTATTTTTTTCACAATTTGCATATTGTTGTTCTTCATTATCATCATATAAATTTGTGGCATTATCAATATTTGTTGTTAAATCATTAAATGTGATATTATTATTTCCGTGTAAAGTTAATATGGGATATCTTTCCTTTATATCTTTTATTTTTTTTTCATAATCTTGATATGATAAAATTTCATATTTATTTTCATTTTCCCATTTTTCTATTTCTTTTAAATATTGATTTATTGAATCAATATCATTTTTTTTAAGATTAATATTATTTGCATTTAGATTTAATTTTATATTTTTAATAATTTCACAATATTCATAATAGGTTTGTCTTTTTTCTCTTTCAATTTTATCATTATATTCAGAATTTTTTGCTTCCAATATCAATTCTTCAATTTGTTCAATCGTCAATCTTTTTTTATTTCCTGTGACAATAATTTCTTTTTTATTTCCATTTTTATTTTTTAAATCTTCGGCGGTAACCGTGATGATACCATTTATATCAATATGAAATTTAACTTCTATTTCCTGTAATCCTTTAATAACTGGTTCAATATTTGATAATTCAAATTCTCCAACGAAAAAGTTATCCTTTGTTAATTTTCTTTCTCCTTCAAATATTTTTATTATTACATTTGTCATATTATCGGTATCGCATGTAAAACGTTTAGATTTCGTGACTGGAATACATGTATTTCTAGGTATAATAAAATTCATTATACCATTTGTTGTTTCTATACCTAATGATAACGCAGTTACATCTAATAACGTTATATTTTCTGAAAATGGATCATCTTTGTGTGTTAAAATATAACCTTGTATAGCAGCACCACATGATATAGCAGTATTTGGATCAATTGAACAATTTGGTTCTTTTGTGAAAAAATTTTTAATATTTTCTCTGATTTTTGGCATTTTAGTCATTCCTCCAACTAATATTATTTGGTCAATTTCAGAAATATTTTTTTTACATATTTTGAGTATATCATCCAATGGTTTAATTGCTAATAATAATAAATCGTTACATATATTTTCTAATTTAGAACGTGTAATTTTTATATTCATATCAATATTATCATAAAAATTATTTATTTTGATATGACTTGATAATTTTAATGACAATTTTTTTTTAACATTTTCACATTGTAATCTCAATTTTTGTAATGATAAAGCATTAATTTTAAAATTAAATTCAATATTATTTTGTTTTTTAAATTTTTTAAGACAATATTTAAGTAATTTATTATCGAAATCAACACCGCCCAAATGGGTATTACCTGTGGAACCATAAACTTCAAATATTCCATTATCTATACCAACCACCGATATATCTAAAGTTCCACCCCCAAAATCATATACTATAATATTAATATCTTTGTTTTCTTTTTCTGATAATTCCAATAATCCATATGCTAATGAAGACGCTGTTGGTTCATTTATTAATCTTATAACATCTAGTCCGGCGATCATACCTGCATCTTTTGTTGCTTGTCTTTGAGCATCATTAAAATATGCGGGAATAGTTATGACGGCTTTATTTATTTTACAATTTAAATATTTTTCACTCATATTTTTTAATTTCATTAATATTTTTGATGATATTTCTTCTGGAGTAAATTTTTTTTTTCTTAATAAATTTGCTATTAATACAACATTATCATTTTCATCACCTGAAATTTCATATGATAATAAATTTTTTTCTAATAATATAAATTCATCATTTATTTTTTTTCCAATTAACCTTTTTACTTCATAAAAAACATTAGAACAATTAATATCTTTTTGGTTTTTAGCTTCGTTACCAATATAAGTATTAATATTAGTAAATGCAACTATACTAGGTATAGTATTATTTCCAAATTCATCGGGAATTATTATTAATTTATTATTTTTCCATATTGAAACACAACTATTAGAAGTTCCTAAATCAATACCCAAAACTATATTATCGTCTTCTTGTTTATTATCAATTTTATTACAATCATTTTCAATATTATAAAATTCATTTATTATAGTATTTTTCATATATTTTTTATTATATTATTAATTTTATTATTAAACACAAATTAATTTAAAATTAATTTATAAAATTGGTTATATATAACAAATTTTAAATCAACTAAATAATTAAATTCTTTATAAATTTTTTATAAAATATTCATTAATTTATAAAATTTGAAAAAAAAATGTTGTTTTGCTATTTAAAAATATTTCCAATACAATGTATCGAAAATAATATTTCATCAAAAAATTAAAATTCTATGTTTAGGGAAACAAAATTATTACATTTGTTATAATTTAATAAAAATGAAATTATTGTGAAATTTAAATATTAAAAACTATGTCATGACAAAAATAAAGGAATATTATATAAAATTGAATTTTAAATCAAATATAAATATAACTTAAAATAAATGGATTTTATAGAACTATTTGACATTATATATTGGGAATTAAACGTTTATTATTTACAGCCAAATATTTTTTACAACCTAAAAAATATAAAAAAAATTTGTAAAAAATGGAATTTATTTTGGAAATATAAGAAAATAATTAGAATAGATATAAATAATGATAAAATTATTTCAAATGGAAAAATATTTAGTTTAAAAAATTTAAATAATATTAAATATTTAAATTTTGATAAAAATATTAATATAAAAGATTTAAATTTATGCGATACACTTTTGTATTTATATTGTGAAAATACAAAAATTAGTAAAATCCCAGAGACGTTAGATTGTTTGGAAGAATTAAATTGTTCTTCTTGTAAAAATTTAATAAAAATTCCTAAAATTAAAACTTTAAAGAAATTGAATTGTTTTGATACAAATATTAGTGAAATCCCAGAAACATTAAATTGTTTGGAAGAATTAGATTGTTTTTCTTGTGAAAATTTAATAAAAATTCCTAAAATTAAAACTTTAAAGAAATTAAATTGTGGTTATACAAATATTATTGAAATCCCAGAAACATTAAATTGTTTGGAAGAATTATATTGTGCAAACACAAAAATTAGTGGAATTCCTGAAATTAAAACATTAAAAAAATTAAATTGTATAGAAACAAATATTAGTGAAATCCCAGAAACATTAAATTGTTTGGAAGAATTAGATTGTTTTTCTTGTTATAATTTAATAAAAATTCCTAAAATTAAAACTTTAAAGAAATTGAATTGTTGTGACACAAATATTATTGAAATCCCAAAAACATTAAATTGTTTGGAAGAATTAAATTGTGTAAGTTGTATAAATATAATAAAAATTCCAGAAATTAAAACATTAAAGAAATTAGATTGTGGAGGTACGGATATTAGTGAAATCCCAGAAACATTAAATTGTTTGGAAGAATTAAATTGTTATTCTTGTTATAATTTAAGAAAAATACCTGAAATTAAAACATTGAAAATATTAAATTGTAATTCCACAAATATTAGTGAAATTCTAGAAACATTAAATTGTTTGGAGGAATTAATTTGTTCCTATTGTATTAATTTAATAAAAATACCTGAAATTAAAACATTAAAAAAAATAAATTGTGGAAATACAAATATAAGTGAAATTCCAGAAACATTAGATTGTTTGGAAGTATTAGATTGTTATGGATGTAAAAAATTAAGAAAAATACCTGAAATTAAAACATTAAAAAAAATAAATTGTGGAAATACAAATATTAGTGAAATCCCGAAAACATTAAATTGTTTGGAAGAATTAATTTGTTATTGGTGTTTTAATTTAAGAAAAAATCCTAAAAATTGAAACAATTAAAATATGTCTTGCGAAGCAAGACATATTTTAATTATTGAGTTATTTTATTTTGTCATTTGCGACAAAAAAAATGATGAAACAAAAATTTATTTTGTGTAAGATTAATTATTTTAATTAAACATATTCACTTAAATAATATTTAATGAATATTTTGTTTTGTATATTATTTATAATGAAATTATAAATATTTATAAACCAATTATATTAAAATATTATAATTTTCATTGATCCATTTTTCCATTAATTTAGTATTTTTTTCTGTTTCATTAATATCATTAATTCTTTCCTCAAATTCTTCATTATTTATATCATTTCTCCAAAAATTTAAATTTGTTCTAAGGTGTATATCATTTATATTATTTTTTCGTCTTTCAATTATTTCAATTATTCTATTTCGCGTCTCCATTTTTGATAAAAATTCAAATTCTTGATTTTTGTGCATTTTTTTCCATTCTATAATAAATAGTTCCTTAGAAATTGTTCCGTTAAGTAATTCACATAAAATAATCTCTTCATTATATCGAAAATTTAAATAATTATATTTTTCAATTAGTGAAGACATTTTGCGGAGATGTTACGCTTGATAATTTTGCGACGCAAAATTATTAAAAGATGTTACAATATAATATAATAAAGATTAATCAATATATTCAAATTTCAATTTTTTTTTATTATTTTGAAAATCCATTATAAAAAATTCTGATTAAATTATTAATAAATAAAAAAATATATAAAAAGATACATAAAAGTTGTATTATTGAGAAAATAAAGAAATAATTATGTCAGCCATGCTGACATAATTAAATAACGAAATAAAACTTTATTCACATTAAAAACGATGTTACATAATTAAATTTTTACATACTTTTTATTCATTTAACGTTCTAATATAATAAATTGGCATTTTAGATATAAAAAGGTGTAAAATAATAAAAAAAATTAAAATTTAAATTTATTGGTATATCTATAAAATAATAATACTTAAAAAATGGATAATAATCGTTTTTCAATTATAGATACAATTTATACTATAATAGGAGAATTACAACATGATATAAATATTCTTATTGACCATTTACATAAAATTATTAATGAAAAAGAAAATAAACTTTTAGATAATGATTCATTTAAATTATATACTATTTATGCAAATAAATATAATAAACAAATTCCAAATTTTTATCCTTCATTAGTTAGAGGGGATGATATGATTAATAATTTACAAGATTTAAAGGATAAATTGCAACAAAGTGTTAATGATTTATCCAATATCAAAACTATATTTGGAGAATAAATATATTAATTTAAATTATTTATTTTTTTTTCTATATTTGTTTAAAATATCGTTACATATATTATCTTCTATTTCACAATTTTTTTGTTTTTCATGTTTCTCAATTATTTCATCATTATTAATTTTTTTTGTAATATTCTTTTTTTTATTAATAATATTATTTTTATTTTTAATCAAATTATGTGTTTTTATATGTTGTTTTCTAGATTTATTAGTTATTATATTATTTCCTGATTCTATACATTTTTCTTCTTTAATTTCTTCCCTAATTTCTTTTTTAATTTCTTCTTTAATTTCTTTCTGTTTTTTATTATAAATAATTTTTTTTTGGTTATTATCATTATTTATTTTTAGTTCGTGATAATCTAATGTAAAATCAAGTTCATCATTAGTTAATATACCATTTTCTAATAATTCTTCAATACTTTGTTCTATTTTTTTTTTGTTCTGTTCTATTTTTTCTTGTTCTTTTTTAAATTCTTCTATATATTTATCACGAACGTCCATATCATCTTCTAAATCTCGTGGATTATATGCTAATTTAAATTTTGTAATATGTTCATAATTAAATTTTTTTTTATCTTCTGTTTCATCCGAATATATTAATCTTAATTTATCATCAAATTTTTTAAAACTATTTTGGAGTTTTGCCAAACGTATAATGAATCTTCCTACTTTTTTATCTTTCTGTGTTATTTTATAAATACATAAATCAGTTGGGCTTTTAATTTCTTTATTATAATCAAAATTTTCTTGTTTAATAATTCCTTTATATGGAATATTAACTCTATTGCGATATAATTCTTTGATATTTTGTTGATTTTTCATATCACGAATTTCTTCTTGTTTTCTATGGGACAAATCTATTTGTCTTTTTTCGTTATTGTCGTTTATTTTATCATTTATTCGTGGCATTAAAGATTCCATTAAAGAATTAAAATCATATTTGCGATTAATATTATTACTTATTTGTCTTCTTTTAATATTTTGTTCTCGTTGAATTTCATTAAGATTATTATTAATAAATTTTTGTTCTTTGTTATTTATACACATTGCTGGTTGTTTATTTTTATTAAATTTTGCTATTAATTTATTTTTTCTAAGCATATAATTTCTATTTATATATAGATAAAATATATAGCCTATTTTATCACAATGGTATTTATTAATGTCAATGAAAATAATTTTATTATAAAATTACGTAATATAATAGAAAATATTAAGAAAAACGAACTTGTATTAAAATCTAAATATTTGATTAAAAAAATACATAACGAACACGAATATCCTTTATTATACATTAATTATTTGATTGAAAGTAAAAAAATACAGAAAAAAAAAATATATCAATTTAAAGAATGGCTAAATTTTTATATAAAAAATCAACATAAAATTGCGAATAACAAATATCAGAATATAATAGAAAATATAATTAATAATCCTCCGAAATTATATAAACCATTATATAAATTATTATATAAAAATTTTTTTATTGCAATAGATATTATAAATTATGCGGAAATTCACGATTTGGTTTTAAAAATATATTCGTATAAAAATACTTCAATATATATTTATTCGGAAGAAAAATTAATAAAAGAAATAAATATTAATTTAATTAATAATATTTTAATTTTTTTTGAAAAATTAACTAATAGAATAATTAAAATTAAAATAATAATTTTGAATAGTCCATTAAAAAAATATTTTTTAGATTATTCAACAATTTATTTACATTCTATAAATTCTGCAATGACAGATGGTAATGCTATTTATATATATAGAAATGAAGAATTATATAAAGTATTAATACACGAATTAATTCATTTTTATAATTTAGATTTTAAAATCAATAATCCGTCATACCAAATATTATTTAATAAAGTTAAAAAAATATATAATATTAATGAACACGATAAAATTTTCGAATCATTTGTCGAAGCATATGCTTTGATAATATATTTATTATTTGTTGAAAAATATAATAATATTAAATTCGATAAATTATTAAATGACGAATATATTTTCACATTAATACAAATATCGAAAGTATTAAAATTAAAAAATTATAAAACTATTGATAATGTATTTACAAATTCATTAACAGAAGATTTTAAACAAACAACATCATTTTTTTCGTATTTTATAATAAAAAATGTAATAATTAGTAATTGTGATATATTTTTCAAGTTTTTAGATGATAATATTTTTTTTAATGAACGATTCAATGATTTTTTAGAAATAATAAATAAATATGATAATTTTAAAAATGATTTAAATTATATATTTAAATTTACATTTGATAATAAATCTTCAAGAATGACATATAATGATATTAAAATTTAATTTTTTTAATATTTCGTTATTTTATGTTGATGCAAAGCGACAACATAAATAGCTTCAATAACTTAATTTTGTCGCTCGTGACAAAATTAAGTTGTTTCATTTTCACTAATTTTTGTAACTCCACAATAATATTTATAACAAAATTAATTTTTTCCAAATAATTTGATTTTTGAAAAATTTATTAAATTTTTACAATTTAATTCTTCCAAACAATTTAATGTTTCGTTATTTTATTTTGTCGCTTTGCGACAAAATAAAATAGCCTCAATATTAAGTTGTTCCTGGAATTTCACTAATATTTGTGTTGTTGCAAATTAATTTCTTTAACGTTTTAATTTCAGGAATTTTTATTAAATTTTTACAATTATTACAATTTAATTCTTCCAAACAATTTAATGTTTCGTTATTTTATTTTGTCGCATTGCGACAAAATAAAATAGCCTCAATAACTTAATATTGTCGCTTGCGACAATATTAAGTTGTTCCTGGAATTTCACTTATATTTGTATTTCTACAATATAATTTCTTTAATGATTTAATTTCAGGAATTTTTCTTAAATTTATACAATTATTACAATATAATATTTCCAAACAATTTAATGTTTCTGGGATTTCACTTATATTTGTATTTTCACATGATAATATTTTTAATGTTTTAATTTCGGGAATTTTTCTTAAATTTATACAATTATTACAATATAATAGTTCCAAACAATTTAATGTTTCTGGGATTTCACTTATATTTGTATTTTCACAACATAATTTCTTTAATGTTTTAATTTCAGGAATTTTTATTAAATTTTTACATCTATAACAAGTTAATTCTTCCAAACAATTTAATGTTTCTGGAATTTCACTAATATTTGTATTCCAACAATATAATTTCTTTAATGTTTTAATTTCAGGAATTTTTATTAAATTATAACTGGAACAACAATATAATTTCTTTAATGTTTTAATTTCAGGAATTTCAATTAAATTTTGACAAGAAGTACAATTTAATTCCTCCAAACATTTTAACGTTTCTGGGATTTCACTAATTTTTGTATTTATACATTCTAATTTTTTTAATGTTTTTATTTCAGGAATTTTTATTAAATTATAACAAGAACAATTTAATTCTTCCAAACAATTTAACGTTTCTGGGATTACACTAATATTTGTATTATAACAATCTAATTTTTTTAATGTTTTTATTTCAGGAATTTTTTTTAAATTATGACACCAAGAACAAATTAATTCTTCCAAACAATTTAATGATTCTGGAATTTCACTAATATTCGTATTTCCACAATTTATTTTTTTTAATGTTTTTATTTCTGGAATTTTAATTAAATTCCAATTAAATTCACAATATAATTCCTCCAAACAATCTAATGTTTCTGGAATTTCACTATTTGTGCTTTCACAATGTAAATATAAAAGTTGTTCGCAAAAATTTAAATCTTTAACATAATTATTTTTATTAAAATTTAAATATTTAACATTATTTAAATTTTTTAAACTATATATTTTTACATTCGGAATAATTTTACCAGTATTTATATCTAATCTAATTATTTTATCATATATCCAAAATAAATTCCATTTTTTACAAACCTTTTTTATATTTTTAAAGTTGTAAAAAATAGTTGGTTGTAAATAATAAACATTTAATTCCCAATATATAATATCAAATAATTGTTTGAAATCCATTTATTTTAGGTTATATTTATATTTAATTTGAAATTCAATTTTTTTAAATAATTTAAAAAAAAATTGAATTTTAAAATATATTCTTGACATAGTATGATTAATTTACATATCATGGGTATCTTGGGATTAAATAAATTTATAGAATCTAAAAAAATATACAATGTGTATGATTCTTTATGTGATTATGAGAAAAAAATAGTACATAAAACTATTGGTATTGATTTCAATTTTTTTGCATATAAATCGAAATATAAATATGGTAATGTTTTAACGGGAATAATAATATTAACTTTTAAATTATTAAAAAATAATTTAAAACCATTATTTGTGATTGATGGAAGTATAATAGAAGAAAAATTAAATACAATATATAAAAGAACAATAAAAAAAAATAAAATAAGAAATACAATTTCTGATATAGAATCTGAAATATTAAAATGTACAGATCAATTATTAATTAAGGAAATGGAATATAGGAAAAAAAAATTAGAAAAAAGAATCTTGTATATAACAAAAAATGATATATTATTATGTAAACAATTTTTTGATATATTAAATGTTAATTATATACATAGCAAAATTGAGACAGATATCGAATGTTCTTTTTTGTATAAAAATAATATAATAGACGCCTGTTTAACAAATGATACTGATTTATTATTATTTGGTTGTAAAAAAATTATAAAATTGTATAATAATAAAATAATTGAATTTAATATTGATGATATATTAAATAAATTAAATATTACATATGAACAATTTTTTGAATTATGTATGTGTTTTGGTTGTGATTATAATAAAATAAATATTGACACAATATTATTATCATACACAAACAATAATAAAATAAAATTAAGTGATAGAAGAGAAATAATATATAATATAATTAAGGAAAGGAGAACAATTTTAAATGAAAATGATTTAAAAAAAATGAAACATATATATGATTTAAACAATTACGAACCGACATTTTCTAAATTATTATTTAAAAATGGTTTAAATAAAAAAACCTTGTTAGATTTTATAAAAAAAAATTGTTATAATTGTTTTAGATATGTATTAAACAATATAGTAAAATATTAATTTTATTTATTCATTAAATAAATTTCTTCTTCAATAGTATTTTTAATTACAAATCGTAAGACTTGAACATTTTTTGTTTGACCCAATCTATAACATCTTCCAATTGCTTGAAATTCAACATTTTTTCTATGTTCGACTGATCCGTAAATTGGATCTAAAAGAATGATTTGATTTGCTTTAGTTAAATTTACTCCACTTGCTAAAGAATCTGACGATAACATTATAATTTTAATATCATTTCCATTGGTAAATTTTGAAATAATACTTGCCTTCTGATAAACATTTCCAGTACAAAAAATATTTTTAATATTATATTTATTTAATATATTTCCAACAACATGTAATAATTCGTCCCATTGTGAAAAAATAATAGTATGATTATTTGATTTTTTTAAATATAATATTAAATTTGCTAATTTTGTTCCAATATTATCAATTAATTTATTTTTTTTGTAAGAAACACTATTTTTTTCAATATTTTTTTTTTGTTCATAGGATATTTTATAAAAATCATTTATTTCCAAAATTGTTTTACAGCAAGGACAATATTTACTCTGTTTAAGTAAAGCGACTAGACAAGTATAACAAAATATATGTCCACATTTTGTTATTCCTGTATTATCTTGTCCTATTGTGCCCAAACATATTCCGCATGTTTCCTCAGTTTTTGGTTTTTTCAATTTTTCCATAACATTATTAAAAAAAGTAAATGTATTTTTTTTACCATTGTAATCTTTTAACTGCGTTTCATATTTTTGTTTATTATTTGTGATTATTTTCGATAAAGTTTCTGATATTACAAATTTATTTTTTTTTCCATTATTATATATTTTGATAGTATTGTTAATAAATTTTTCCAATGATGTTATATCATGATTGTTATATAATAGATTTAATTTATCTAAATTAGTATTTTTTGGTTGCCCGTATTCATTATATAATTTAGTTACGTTATTTATATTATTTTCATCATTAATATTATTATCATCATCTATATTTTTTTCTTTTTTATTTAATTCTTTTCTTTTTATTCGTAAATAAATTGATAAATATAATAATTTAATTTTATTTATTATTTGATTTAATTTTTTTTCCGATTTATCCATTATTATTTTATATTGTTTAAAAATTGTTGTTTCAATTTCTTTCATTGTTTTACATTTTATAATTTTATTACCTGCACTTGATAATTTAGGATAACAACATAATTGTCTTAAAAAAACAGATGATTTATCATTATTTTCATTTGCTAAAAAAGCGTTATATATTGCCATTTCTGTTGACGTGAAATTTAAAAATATAACTTTTTCGGTTAATGCTGGTAATTTCAATTCATATGTTATTGTATTTTTTGTATTTCTCCTAAAACAATTTTGAATAATATAATTATTAATACTTTTATTTTCCAATATATTAATATTTGAAGAATCATAATTTGTTACAAAATCAATAATCTTATATAGACATGAGCTATTTTTATCGAATGGTGTTCCGGAGACACACCATTTATGTTCGCCATCAAGTAATTTTAATATCGGATCAATATGTGAATATTTATGCACATTATATATTTCATGAAATTCATCAATAATAATACGATGCCAATAAAATAGTAATAGATTTGTATTTACTTTTTCTAATGTTTCAAATAAATTTCCCGTAATTTCCTTATTCATATTTTTTTTAATAATATTTAATTTATCAAAATTATTTGTTATAAATTTTGTATTCCATAATTTAGTAAAACATTTATTATTTAAAAATGAAAAAGGAACAATCACAAAATCACTTTCCATAATGTCTTTATATTTATGTTTATCAAAACATTTTTTAGTTAAGAATGTTGTAATTTTTGGAATATTTTTTTTGGTTATCATTTTTTGAAATTCATTTTTCCATTGTATTGCTATTTGGTTTGGACACAAAATCAAAGTTGCTTTTGTATATAACATATCATTTTTAATGTATTCTATTATATTAGATTTGTTTAATAAAGATAATGTTATTAATTGTATTGTTTTTCCTAATCCCACTTCATCAATTAAAGCACCACCTTTAAATTCTATGTGTTTGTATTCCAAATAAAATTTATGGGAAACAATATCGTATATAATAATTTCATTATTATTTATATTAATTATCAAAGAATCATTTAATGTGTAATAAAATATATTATTTTTTTTTTCATATTCATACATCCATTTAATATTTTTTTTTTGATAATCATATAATTTTTTTTGTAACCATAATGGTTGTTTAATTAATGCATCATTATGGATTTTTTCCTCCATAATATATTTAATTGTTTTTTCACATATATCAGTTTTTTCGTTAATTTCTACATTATTTTCATACAAATAATTATTATGTAAAATATCTATTAAAATATCAAAATATTTTTTATCATAAATAGAATTGTCCCCAATATATTTTTTCAATAATTGTATATTTAATTTACATAACATATAATATTCATTTCCATTTTCATATGCAATATATTTAATTAATTCACATTCTTTTATTTGAATATCGGGAAATTTTTTTTTGTATTTCTCAATACTTATTTTTTTCATTTTCAATATGTCATTTATTATAATTTTTTTAGTATCGGTATTATCATAGTTACTTGTTTTATTGAATTTATCGAATATCAAATAAACCTTTTCCATATAATATAATTACTAATTATAACTTTATATTTTAAAAATTTCAATTTTTTTATAAATTTATAAAAAATCTTAATTGAAATTATAATGAAAATTATATAAAAATATTATTATTAATAGAAATAATGGGTAAATCAAAAAATAATTTATCTGATTTGGATAATAAAACATATAAATCAAACATAACAAAAAAAAAAAATAATCTTGTTAAAAAATCGGATTTAACGGAAACTGAAAAAGCACAATTAAAAATACTCAAAAATTTTTATCGGAAATGTGCTAAAAAAGAAATATATAGAATGATAAAAATAATAGAAGGAGAATCTTCATCAATTTCTCTAAGATTATTAGAATGGTTCGTTACAAAATATTCCAAAAAAAATTTGATGGTCAAAAATATGGAGGAATGTTTTGATATATATATAGATTATAAATCAGAATTATTATCATATAACAAAATATATTTTGATCCATTTAGAAGAAAGAAAAAATTTATACATAAATTTATTCTTGAAAAGAATATAATAAAAAAAATTAAAACAACAATAGGACAACTTCAATTTTTTCGTTGGGCTATACAAAATAAAATAATTGATTATGTTGAAGAAAAAAGAGAAGAATTAGAAAAAGAAATGGCTTTAAGTAATAAATATGATAAACCAAAATCAAAAAATAAAAATAATAGCGACGATGAAGATGAATTTGATAAATCCGGTTTTTTCCTTGAATTTTAACTCACAAAAATTATTTTTTATTAACATTTATTTTTAATTATTGATTTTAATTTGATGTATCATCAAATTCATCGTCATCTCCATCATCGTTTTCATTTCTGTCGTCATTATTATTTATAATATTTGCAATATCCTGTTTTTTTTCATCATCGTCATCTAAATTTATAAAAGAATAATCATAAAGTTTTATTTCTTCTTCAATTTCTTCTCTTATGTCAAATTGATGGACAATAATAGGACACATTGCTATACATTTTTTATTTATAATAAGTTTAGGAATTTCTATTAATACTGCAACCATCCTTTGAGGAAATATATCTGTTTTTGTTGCTTCTTTTCCATTCATAAAAACACTAATATTATATTTCTTATTTAATTGCATTATTTTTTTTTTTGGATCATCTTTTAATTTCAATATTAATGATTTATATCCTGCCTCTGTTTTTTTATTAATTGGCAATATTTTTTTAAGTTGTTGTAAATTATTTATGTAAAATGTTTTAATTTTTTTATCAAGCTCTTCTAAAATATTGATAGCATATTGTTGTTGTTTTGTTTCGGCATTTAATGATAAATAAATATCTATGTCATCATAATTACTATTGATTTGGAATTCTGGTAATTGCACTAATAATGGTATTTCACCATTTTTTGTTTTATATTTAATTTTATATTCTATACTAAATATTGTTTTAGATATTGGTTTGAAAACAATATTTTGTATATTTAATTTTAATGAATTTATAACTTGAACCATTTTAATTTATAGTATAATATTATAAATTAAAATTATTAAATAAACGAAATAAATTAAATTATTAGTCACTTTCGGAATCTAATACATTTTTCTTTTTTTTATTTTTAGATTTTGGTTTTTCATCATCAGAATCTATATCAGTATCATCTAATGATATTTTTTTATTTTTTCCTTTCTTCTGTTTTTCATCTTCATCATCAGATTCTTCTTTTTTTGTTTTTCCTTTTCCTTTTTTGGGTTTTTCATCTTCACCATCAGATTCTTCCTTCTTTCCTTTTCCTTTCTTGGATTTTTCTTCTTCTTCATCATCAGATTCTTCTTTCTTTACTTTTCCTTTCTTGGGTTTTTCATCTTCATCATCAGATTTTTCTTTTTTTCCTTTTCCTTTTTTGGGTTTTTCATCTTCATCATCAGATTCTTCTTTTTTTGTTTTTCCTTTTCCTTTCTTGGGTTTTTCTTCCTCTTCGTCTTCGTCATCAGATTCTTCTTTTTTTGTTTTTCCTTTTCCTTTCTTAGGTTTTTCATCGTCAGAATCTTCATCATCAGGTTCTTCTTTTTCTTTTTTTCCTTTTCCTTTCTTGGGTTTTTCATCATCCGAATCTTCATCATCAGATTTTTCTTTTTTTCCTTTTCCTTTCTTGGGTTTTTCATCGTCTGAATCTTCATCATCAGATTCTTCTTTCTTTACTTTTCCTTTTTTAGGTTTTTCATCTTCTGAATCTTCATCATCAGATTCTTCTTTCTTTACTTTTCCTTTTTTAGGTTTTTCATCGTCAGATTCTTCATCATCAGATTCTTCCTTCTTTCCTTTTCCTTTTTTAGGTTTTTCATCGTCCGAATCTTCATCATCAGATTCTTCTTTTTTTCCTTTTCCTTTTTTAGGTTTTTCATCGTCCGAATCTTCATCATCAGATTCTTCTTTTTTTCCTTTTCCTTTTTTAGGTTTTTCATCGTCCGAATCTTCATCATCAGATTCTTCTTTTTTTCCTTTTCCTTTTTTAGGTTTTTCATCGTCCGAATCTTCATCATCAGATTCTTCTTTTTTTCCTTTTTTAGGTTTTTCATTTTCATCATCTGAATCTCCATTATCAAATGTGTCATTTTCAGATTCTTTTTTTTTAGGTTTTTTTTCTTTAGATTTTTTTTGTTTTGGTTTTTCTTCTTCATCAGATTCATCGTCCGAATCGTCATCTCTATTCAATAATTGTTGTGAAAGTGATTTCTTTTTTTCTTCCGTTATCACTATTTCATAAATTTTAAATCCTAAACCCCATCTAGGTTCTTTTTTCGTTGGTTTATCAGCCCATATTTTATTAACTTTCATTGTAAATATAGCAGTTGAACCTAATGTTAAATAATTTTCCTTAAGATAATCATATATACTATCATATTTTTCTTTTTGTTTGTCTGAAAATTCAGGTATTTTAACATCCTTGTATTCCGTCTTATCTTTATTTTTATATTTTCTAACACAAATTCTTGTTTCTAATTTTTTCGTAGTAAAATTTTTACATAAAGAAGCTTTTATCGTAGGTAAATATTTTTCTTCATCACCAGATCTCATAACTTCGACGTATTTATATTCTTTAATTTTTTTTTTATATTTGTCATCAATATTTGAAAATAATTTATTTTTATTTTCTTTGATATAATCATTAATTTTTGTCAATACTTTTTCTAATTGGACACATGCTTTTTGTTCTTTATCAATTGGAATTCTACAAAAATTTCGTTTTTCGTCATTCGAAGTATAATCATCAAGTGCAGGGATACCACCGGTAGTTAATTGTATTGATCCGGTTTCAAATACAATTTCTTTTTTATTATAATTGAGGAACCCATTAGCAACTATACCACCTGATTTTTTTAGTGCAGTTTCAGAAAAATCAATAGGTTTAAAATCTAATTTTTTAACTGAGAAATTGTTAAGATCAACAAATTGAGACTTGATTTCTTCATACGATGATTTCTTTGGCATTTTATTAATAATTAATAGAACTATACTTTTATATATTTTAAATTTCAATTTTTTTTTTAAAAAATTGAAATTTAAAATATATATATTATAAGTCGTAATTTTAATATGAACAAATTTAAAACGATAAGCAATTTCAATCCTTTGGATTTGTATTATTATCAAGACATTATGAAACGAGAAGACGAACGAAAAATAGAAAATAAATATAAAATAAATTTTAATGACCAAACAATACAATTTTATAAAAAATTAAGAGACATCAAACAAGACCCAATCACATATCAAATATGTAATGAACATTATTTTGAATTTCCATATATGTGGGATCCATATACTGGGGAACGATTTTTGGAACTTGATCCTTATGGATCATTATGTTTTGATGTATATGATTTAATATATTATTTTTATATAAATAGGTTAAATGGATTATGGATAAATAGTGTTGATGAAAAAAATGGTGTATATTCGGGATACTATGGTGATTATCTTGGTTCCGGACAAAATATAAGTATTAAAGGACGTGGTGAATTTCCGGAACGTTATTTATTTAGGCTTCCCATTATTGATTGTTATTTAACTGATGATCACGATATATCTATACCATCAATGGGTCCAAAATTAACTGATGATGAAATAAAAATAATTTATAATTCAGCAGAGAAAAATAAAAAAAAATATAGAAATAAATTTAAAAAAAATTTACCAAATTTATTATTAATAAAAGAAAATTATGATATCGCAATATCAAATCAAGTCGAAAATGATATAAATGTAAATGCTGTTGAAATATTAAAACAAATGTAATTTTTATTTATTGTTTGTTAAAATAAATAAAAATTGAATATTATAATATAAAAATAAATTGTAATGATATTATAATGATTGATTTATGTGCCGGAACAGGTGCTTTTTCGTATGTTTTTAATAAATATAATATAAAATGTATATTTGCGAACGATAATGATATAAATTCAAAAAAAATTTATGATATAAATCATAAAAATAAATTAATATGTAAAGATATTGAAAAAATTAATATTGAAAATATTGGAAAACATGAAATTTTATGTGCAGGATTTCCATGTCAACCTTTTTCTATTGCAGGAAAACAATTGGGATTTGATGATAAAAGATCTAATGTATTTTGGAATATATTAAAAATAATAAAATTTTATAAACCAAAAATTATAATATTAGAAAATGTAAAAAATTTACAATCACATAATAAGGGAGATACATTTAAAATAATATATAAAAAAATAAAAAAATTAAATTATAATATCAAATACAAAATATTAAATACTTCAAAAATAACAAAAATTCCTCATAATCGGGAAAGAATTTTTATAATTGGATTTTTGGATATTGAAATGTATAAAAAATTTGATTTAAATTTTCCAAAAAAAAAAAATAAAAAAATAAAAAAATTTTTAGAACATAATATTGACGATAAATATTATTATACGAAAAAATATAAAATTTATGATAATATTAAAAAAAAAATAACGAAACATATTAATTATAACACAATTTATCAATATAGAAGATATTATATTAGAGAAAATAAAAATAATGTATGTCCGACATTAACCGCAAATATGGGAACAGGAGGTCATAATATTCCATTATTATTGGATGATAAAGGTATAAGAAAATTAACACCTAGAGAATGTTTTAATTTACAAGGATTTCCAAAATCATATAATTTACCAAATATTTCCGATAATAAATTATATAAACTTGTAGGAAATGCTATTTCTATTCCTGTAATAAAATTAATAATAAAAAAAATTATCCAATTAATGAAATAATTTATTTATTTTTCCTTTAAAAATTAATTTTATATGATTTTTTAATTGTATTTTTATTTCTTTGAAACATAATCTTGGTCGTCTTTTATTTTTACATTGTTTATAATAAGTTTCATTTTTATTTATTTTTATATTATAAAATTGTTTATCATTGTTTGACAATTTTAATTCATAAATTTTAAAATATTTTTGTTTGTATTTTTTTGCATTAACAAAATAAATATAATCCCAATTTTCTGTCGGACCGAAAGACGTTGGACCCGATGACGAAAAAGCTTTAACTTCAAATTTTTTATTTATCCATTTATTTTTAATTATTAAATCTCCATTTTTATTATCCCATGACGGCATTATTTTATATTTATTAAAAATAGCAAATTTTGCAACGTTTTCGGAAATTTCCGATGGAAAATTAGGCATTCTTATTTTTTTATGAATTAATAATTTATTAAGTTTATTAATTTTTTTTGTATAATCTATAAAATTATTTAATAATATATTTAATTTATTATATGTGAAATTATCATTTGATAAACGCAATTTTTTTCTAATAATATATCCTCTAAAAACACTTTGTATTTTTATAATTTTTTTTATATATTTTTTATAATTTCGCATATTCATTATTATATATTTTTATATATATTAAATTTAATAATCAATTTTTTTATTCCGGCATAAATCCTGTTACTTGTTTATTTATTATATCATTAACGATGGCATTTTCTTGAATATTATGTGTTGTATCGTGCATTTCTTCGATATATTCTGAATTTTCCAACAATTCATCATCTAAAAGAAAATCACACAAACCGGTTCCGGATGATATAATATTTCCCACCATTATTTTAGCAGATACTGATTTCATATTATCTGATTCTGACCACACAGATGCATTAACAAAATGTTCTGGTGCTTTTTCAAATGACGCTGCTGTTAATATACTAGCATCTGTTTTATTCATGCCATTTCTATCAACGGATATTATATTACCATTACGTGTCATAACATCAGCAATCAAAGCAATATGTTGATAATTAACATTTTGACCACTATTTCTATATTGGCTTGTTATTTCTTTAATTATCATTGCTCTCGCTGCCTCAATACCAAATAATTCATTTACTAATACTATATCATTACACATAGTTTTTTCAAAATCTATCCCATGAAAATATCTTATATCATTCATATTAATTCCACTTGTGTATATAACAAACTGATTATTTTTGTTAATATTTCCTTTTTCATCGAATGAAACTACATTTTCAGAATTTATATCAGCATATTTAATTCTAGATATTCCCTTTAGTTGGAATTTTTCCAAAAATAATGTGATTATTGATTCTATAATCTCTATACTATAATTTGTTATATCTAATCTTATATGAATTATTGGGATAATATCATTATCATTGTTACTTAATATAGTATAATTTAAAATTTTATTTAAAATGTTAATATCTTCCTTTTTAAAAGTTTTATTTTTTTCTAATTGATGAACAAAATTACTTTTAATATCTAATAATGTTATATTTTTTTCATACATTTTTTCCCTATTTATTTCAAGTCTAATTAATAAAGGTAATGGATCCAAATTATCAATATTATATGTTTTTTTCTTATCTGAACTAATTTCGAAAATATTAAACACATTATCCAAATGCATAAAACTATTTTCTTCATTTGGATATGGATCGTAATATACATCAGTTCTATCACAAATGTCTTGAATAAAAGTACTTTCTATCTGTGATCTTATTTGATTAGCCATATTTTTATTATTATTATATTCATCAAGTAGATATAATATCATTTGAGGAGTTTTAATATTTTTACTTACATTTAATATTTCTGTCAGTCTGGGAACTCCCAGCATTGATGCACTTTTAGATGATATTCCGGAATAATGGAAGGTATTTAATGTCATTTGTGTTACGCAATGTCCCAACGCTTGAGATGCTATTATACCGACGGGTGTTCCTGCTTCTATTAAATTATTATTATAGTTTTTAATTATTGTTTCTACTAATTTATCAAATACATTTGTTGATAATTTATATTCTTTAACACATTTTTTAGGTGATATACTATCAAATAAAACTATTTTTAAGATTGTTTTAACAATAACTTCATCTTCATATTTTATAGTGTTTTTATTGTATCTATCTTTTTTTGAAATACATAATGTATTTGTATCATATAATATTTTTGATATTCCATTTAATACATGTATTGGTTTAACAATTTTTTCTGTTCCAGGCTCATTAATTGCATTTTCAACAATTCTTTTAATATTAACAGGAATCAAAACAATAGGATTCAATACAATATATTCCAATGCAGATTTTAATTGTATGATCCTTATAAGATCCCTATATTTTTTAATTCTATTAAAAATATCATCATTATATTTTTTATAATTATTAAATTTTGATAATTCATTATCGGTGAATTTATGTATTTTTTCTAATTCTTCATCATTCATATTTATCATTTTGATATTATAATCATATTGTTTTGTTGTATCTGCATTACTTCCCCCGTACATAAATTGTATTATTAAACCATTAGAAGTTCTCACCGTTCCATCGTTTTGAACAACATTATTTTCAGTTGTTTTAACGAATTTTTTTTGCAAATATCCTGATTTTGATGTTTTCATTGCTGTGTCCATTAATCCTTCGCGTGCTGAACCTGAATGTGAAACATGTTCTTCATATGAAATTCCATCAAGAAATGAATTATTTGCTAATCCACGTGCGAATGGTGTATCATCATTTTCATGATAATATGGAAGACTTCTTTTATTATATAGTTTTGGCATCATTTTTCCTTCATGTTGTTGCATTCCTATATTTCCACTCATCTGACCTAAATTTTCTGCACTACCTTTAGATCCAGATTTAATCATAATTTTAACATTATTATTATCGTCTGTTACGTTCATTAAAAATTTACTTACGTCGGTTAAAACTGTGTTATTTTCAGCAAATAATGTGTCTTCGAATAATTTATGTTCTCTGAGATCTGGATTATTTTCCATATCCGTAATCATATGTTGACATTTTAATACTTTTGTATTTATAATAGTTTGTATTTTTTCTTTCTTTTCATTATTTACCATTACATCCGTTATACCCACTGTAAATCCTTTATAAACAAGATAATTATTTATTAATCTTTGTATATTATCCATTAATGTTTTTGTGTCATCCGGACCATTGCTATCAAGTATTAATTGTAATAAACTATTATTTTTTTTTGCTCCCAAAATTTCTTTTTTTAAAAAGCCAGTTAATAATTTTCCATTTTTAATAACAGTACCATCTTGCCATCGTGCATTTATATTTGGAGGAATAATAAATGAGAAAATTTCATGTCCAGTATAAAATTTATTTTTATCTAATTTTGGAAAATTATTTAATTTGACATACGATAACAAATCCATCGCTGTTTTTCCATCAATCAATGAATTTGGTTTTGTCATTATATAACTACCACACAAACCATCATAAGTAATTCCGATTTCTGGTTTTCCCGTTGAGGGTGAAACTATAATATTTTTAACATCTACTAATTCTTCTAATTCAATTAATGTTTGGATGCTTTGTGGAACAAAAATATTCATTTCGTCTCCATCAAAATCTGCATTATAAGCACCAGTGACGGCTAAAGCAATACGAAATGTAAAAATTCGCGGATCCAACGAAACTTTTACGAAATGCCCCATCATGGAATGTTTATGTAATGAAGGTTGTCTATTTAATAAAACTATGTCACCATCTATTAAATGACGTTCCACAATATCACCAATTTGTAATTCTATTTTTTCTTTATTAAAACGTAAATCTTTTCTGATTAATTTATATGTATATTGTGTTATATAATTTGCGCCCGGATAATTGTGGCGTCCGAATTTAACATTAGTTGTGAGCCGTTCAATATTATATTTTGTTACTGTTTCTGGAAATGTTAAATTCATTGCTATTTTTAATGGAACACCTAATTCATTAATATCTATAGTTGGATCTGGAGTGATAACACTTCTTCCTGAAAAATCAACTCTCTTTCCCATTAAATTTCCTCTAATTCTTCCCTCCTTTCCTTTTAATCTTGTTTCTAATGATTTTATTGGTTGACCTTTTTGTTCTGCTTTATATAATGTTGTACTTTCATTATTCATATACGTGGAAACATGATATTGAACCAAATAAACATTTGTTTGCCAATATTCATTTAATTTTCCTTTTTGTTTTTGTTGGCTTATTCTGATATTAGTTTTAACGACATCCGCTAATTTTCGTGTCAATCCATCTTCCATAGTAGAAGATGATAACGTATCTAATCTAACTGATGGTCTAACTTGCAATGGAGGGACGGGTAAATTTTTGATTATCATTGATTCAGGACGATTATTTTTTTTAAAACCCATATATCCCCAATCTTCATCTGATATATTATGTAATATATTATAACATATTTCTGGACTTAAAACTAAAGATATTTTTTTTTCTTCTCCTGTTTCTGTATTTTTAATATTATATTCGGCAACAAGATTTATTTGTGCTATTTGTTTTTTTATATCTTTTTTAATTTTACTTTTAGGAGTTCCGCACACACGACAAGCATCAATTTTATTTGTTTCTTTTATTATTTCGGCTAATTTATTTTTGCCGATAGTTTTTGATTTTTTTTTATCTATTAATAAATTGCTACATTTGATACATACACAATTTAAAATTTTTTCAACATATGATAAAAATTTTGTATGAAATATTTTTTCCGCTAATGTGATATGACCAAAATGTCCCGGACAATATGTTGCACTTAATCTACATGTTCCACAAACGGACGAGTTATCGACAACACCCATTCTAGGATCATTTAAACCATCCTTTTTTGGTTCTAATTCTTGATACAATTCCGGAACAAATACGCCATCACTATGTTCACCAAAAACAGACATTTTGAGAATCTCATTATTTGATAATATATCAAAATCTATTCGTTTTATTGCTTTTGTATATACGTCATATTTATTTTCCATTATTTAATATATATTATATAATTATATTTTAAATATATTTCAATTTTTTTTATAAATTATAAAATAATTTATAAAAAACAAATAACTATATTAATTAATAAAAATTTTTTATATTATGTTGATACCGTTAAAATGATTTAAAATACCAAATAAATTAGAATATATTAGTTTGTTAAATTTTCGTTCTACAAAATTTCTGTTTATATCAAATTCAATTATTTCAATATTTCCATTATCGTTAATATATTTACATTTGAATTTTTCGTATGTAAACACATTTATTTTATTGAATAAACATATATTGAATATAGTATTATCATAATTTCCATTGTAATAATTAATCATAATTTCGGTAACATCTTTATTATTTTTATTGTTAATTAATTCGCATTTTATAATTTCATTATTATTATTTGTATCTTCATTATTATTTGTACACATAATATTATAATGCCTATCAACAAAATCAAATAATGAAACATTAAAAATATAAAAATTATTTGTTTTATTTTTTTCAATAATTAATCTAGTTATTGTTCCCGTATCAAATTTTTTTGCTAATTTTTTACATCGACAATTTAATAATAATTTAATTAAAAAAAATCTTAAAATTGAATTACTTATTTTATTTCTTCCATCATATGTTGAAATATTAATAATATTAGTTATTGCTCTTTTACTTTTTATAAATATAAAAATGATAAAATATCTTAAACAAAAATAAAATTTATAAAATCGGTTTAACATTGTTTATATCAAATAAAAAAAAAATATTAATATTTCGCAATATTTATAAATCAACTTATTTTATATATTTTTTTAATAAAAAATCATGATAAGTTAAAATTTTTATTTTATTTAAATTTATACATTACAACAAATTAATTCTTTCTCAACAAACTAATGCTTGTACTATATTATTTTTTAATGTTTCGTTATTTTATGTTGTTGCTTTGCAACAACATAAAATAGCCTCAATAATTAAAATATGTCTTGCTTCGCAAGACATATTTTAATTGTTTCAATTTCTGGAATTTTTATTAAATTTTTACAAAAAACACAATATAATATATTTAATGTTTTAATTTCAGGAATTTTTCTTAAATTTACACATCCACAACAATATATATTTTCCAAACAATTTAATGTTTCGTTATTTTATTTTGTCGCTTTGCGACAAAATAAAATAGCCTCAATAACTTAATATTGTCGCTTGCGACAATATTAAGTTGTTCCTGGAATTTCACTAACATCCGTATTTGAACAATTTATTGTTTTTAATGTTTTTATTTCTGGAATTTTAATTAAATTTCCACAATCATTACAAATCTAATTTTTTTAATGTTCCAATATTAGGAATTTTTATTAAATTATCACACCAATAACAATTTAATTCTTCCAAACAATTCAATGTTTTCGGGATTTCATTAATATTTGTATTTCCACAATCTAATTTTCTTAATGTTTTAATTTCGGGAATTTTTATTAAATTTTTACAAGAATTACAATTTAATTCTTCCAAACAATTTAATGTTTCTGGAATTTCACTAATATTTGTATTTCCACAATTTAATATTTTTAATGTTTTAATTTTAGGAATTTTTATTAAATTTTCACAAGAATAACAAATTAATTCTTCCAAACAATTTAATGTTTCTGGGATTTCGCTAATTTTTATTTCCCAACAAATTAATTTCTTTAATGTTTTAATTTCAGGAATTTTTATTAAATTTTCACAACAATTACAAATTAATTCTTCCAAACAATTTAATGTTTCTGGGATTTCACTAATATGTGTATAATTACAATCTAATTTTTTTAATGTTTTTATTTCAGGAATTTTTATTAAATTTATACATTTATGACAATATAATTCTTGCAAACAATTTAATGTTTCTGGGATTTCATTAATATTTGTCCAATTACAATTTAATATTTTTAATGTTTTAATATTAGGTATTTTTATTAAATTTTCACACCAAGAACAATTTAATTCTTCCAAACAATTTAATATTTCTGGGATTTTAATATATGTATTTTCACAATTTAATTTTTTTAATGTTTTAATTTCCGGAATTTTTATCAAATTTACACAAGATTCACAATATAATTCTTCTAAATTATATAATGTTTCAGGAATTTCACTAATATTTGTTTCACAACAATCTAATTTCTTAAGTCTTTTAATTTCAGGAATTTTTTTTAAATTTTTACAATTATTACAATTTAATTCTTCCAAATAATTTAATGTTTCTGGGATTTCACTAATATTTGTTTCACAACAATTTAATTTCTTTAATGTTTCAATTTCTGGAATTTTAATTAAATTTACACACCGGTGACAATTTAATTTTTCCAAACAATTTAATGATTCCGGGATTTCACTAATTTTTGTATTGCAACAATATAAATACAAAAGTGAATCACATAAATTTAAACTACTTATATAATTATTTTTATTAAAATTTAAATATTTAATATTATTTATTTTTTTTAAATTGAATATTTTTTCATTTGGAATAATTTTATCGATATTTATATCTAATCTAATTATTTTATTAAAATTCCAAAATAAATTCCATTTTTTACATACTTTTTTTATATTTCTTAAATTGTATAAAATATTAGGCTGTAAATAATAAACATTCAATTCATAATATATTATATTGAATAATTGTTCAAAATCCATTTTATTTTAGAATATATTTATATTTAATTTAAAATTCAATTTTTTTAAATTATTATTTGACAATAAATTAAATTATTTAACTTATCAATTTGTGTATTTTAAAGATTGGTAATAATTTGGAAATTTCAATATAATTTAATGTTTTTAAAATAAATTTTATTTTTAATTAAGTCTCTTTCGTTTCAATAATATACAAAAGTATCATACAATTAAAATTATTTTTCGATTTATAAAAAAAAATTGAAAATATTTATAAATAATAATATATTAAATAAATAGAATGTATTTACAGAAAACGCCATTTATCGAAAAATATCGTCCACAAAAATTAGATGATATTGTGTCACATGAAAATATCATAAAAGCGTCGAAAAATTTTATAAAAGAAAAAAATTTACCCCATTTATTATTATATGGACCATCAGGAACAGGAAAAACATCAATTATCAAAGCATTATCTAAAGAATTATATAATGATAGTTTCAACCATATGGTGTTAGAAATTAATGCATCAGAGGAACGTGGAATAGATATAATAAGATCTAGAATTTTGAAATTTGTAAGTGCAAAAATATTTAGTTCCGAAATATCATTTAGATTAGTAATATTAGATGAAGCTGACGAAATGACGACGGATGCACAAGCTATTCTTCGTAAAATTATTGAAAAATATACTCATAATGCGCGTTTTTGTTTAATTTGCAATTATATTAAAAAAATAGATATAGCAATTAGATCAAGATGTGTATCATTTAAATTTTCTAAATTGGTAGATACTGCCATGAAAAAATATATTACAAAATTAACCAAAAATGAAAATATTGATATGTCATCATCAACATTAGATTATTTAATAACGAAAACTGATGGGGACATGCGAAAAATAATTAATATAATAGAAACAATAAGTTCCAAATATAAAAAAATAAATATCAAGATAATTAATGAAAAATTTAATTTTATTTCGGATAAAGAAATAGATATTATTTATGATACTATATTAAATAAATCATTTAATGAATGTTATAATGTAATATTAAAATTTTTATATGATGGATTTTCTTTAAATTCAATTATCATAAATATTATAAATAAATTTATAAAGGAAAAAACGAAAAAAATTAATATGATTTTTCTCTTAAAATTTATTGGAAAAGAACAATTTCATTGTATTAATAATGATATTAATAATATTATTCCTCTTATTGGATTATTTAAATTAGCAATTATTAAAAAATAAATAAATTATCAATTTAATTATTATTTGTTTATTAAAATTTTTCATATGTAAAAAATAAAAAATTGAAATTTCGCTATTAAATAACTTAATTATAGAATTTTTTATTTTATTTTCTTAAAGGGAACAAAATAAAAATTGAAATTAATTATATATAAATAATTAAATATATTATTAATAAATGATGAATACGAATATCGAAAAAAAATGGAAAGTATATTTTCATGATAGTGAAACTGATAATTGGAAATGGAATAGTTATAAACAAGTTCATGAAATTAATTCTATAACACAATTTTGGCAATTATTTAATCATATACATAGATTCAATTTTAAACTGAAAAATATATTTATTATGAAAGAAAATATATTACCACAATGGGAAGATAAAGAAAATATAAATGGAACAATTTGTTCCATTCAAATAAATAATGATAAATTTGTTGACTTATTTATAAAATTATCAATAATCATATTAACAAATAATTTTAGTGATGACGAACGTTTAATAAATGGGATATCTGTATGTGAAAAGAATGGTTTTATATTAATCAAATTATGGCTTAAAAAATGTAATAATTCAATCAAATCTATTATTAATAATGTTATTAATAATTTCTATAAAAATATAAGTGTTAGATATAAAAAAATAAAAATTGAAAGAATGTAGATTTTTATTTATTGAAAATAATATTAATTATCCTTATATTCTTTTTTTATAACAACTTCTTCATCGTCGATATAATTTTCATCATCTATTTTATCTGTATTTTCTATATCAATTGGAACGACACATAATCTTATTTCTCCTAATTTTGGAACTTTATATTTAATATATAATGGTTCATCGTTTTCCATAAATAATAAAATATTATTGTTTAAATTTGAATATTTTGAAAACACTGTTAAATTTTTCAATTCAAATATACCACTTATGATGTCTTTTTTATTAGTCATTTTTATCCTGATACTATCATTATTTACATTAGTATCAGTTACATATTTTTTTTTAATCGTAGCACTTTCACCACAGCAATTGAATTGCAAACTACCATTTGTACATTGCAATTCGACATAATCATCAAATGAACCCATATATTTACAAATTCTATTAAATTCTTGTGAAGACATTGATATTATAGCCTGAGGATTTTTTGGAGGAATATTGTAATTTTTATTAGTTAATTCCAATAATTTTAATGTTACTAAACTGGAACTTTTTTTTATATGATTATTTGTTTTAAATACTAAATTTTGCGGATCTTTTCTATCAATATATATATGAATCATAGATTCTTCTTTTGTAACATTTTTTAATAATTTGTGAAATTGTGTCAAATTTAATGGTATATCAAAACGTGTTTTTTTACATTTAAATGTACTAAAATTTTTACCTAATAATTTCATATGAACAACTAATGTTTGCGAAGGATCCATCATAGTAATTTTAAGAAATTTGTCATCTTTTTTTTCACCATTATGGACTTCCATAACAACATCATCAAGAATTTCCGTTAGAACTTCAAATACTGTTTTGAATGAAATTACATGTTCTGTTATTAATTCAACTATTTTACCCATTGACTATTAATATATTATTATTTTTATATATTTTTTGAATTTCAATTTTTTTTTAAATTCTTATTTAATCTTTATTTGTTTAAATAGCAAAATTTCAATTTTTTATAAGTTTCATTAATAAAAAAATTTAATATAAATTTTTATATTTTGTATTATATAATATATGTCATCAATATTTAGATTAGTAAATCCATACATAGTTGGTTCTATAAATAATGATTATAAAACATCATCTCCTGAACATGCTATAAAACATTTTTGGGAAAAATTAAGTAAATATATCGGAAATATCGTTCCTTCTTTTGTGATGTCTATAAAAAATTTGGGAACAGGAATAATTCATAGTTATGAAATAAATGAAAAACAGACGGGAGGAAAAACAGCACAATTTGATATTTTTCCATATGATGGAATCAAAAATGAAAAAATACCAAAATTTAATAAACGTCTTAATGCTTTAATTAGAAAACAAACAGGCGGTAAACATCGACGAAAACATAGACATGATGATGATAATGATTCTTCATCGTCTTCATCAAGTGATGATTTTTATAAACATTTACGTGAATATAACAAATATAAACAAATGAATGCTATTTATCCAATATCATATTATTATTATGATCCGTCAATTTATAACATAACAGGAACATATGTACCATCATTTATTAAATTGCCATATAGTTCATATAGTCCGCAAATATTTGTTACAAGTTATTAAATAAATCTTTGAATATATAATTAAATTTTTCAAAATCGTCTTTTGTTAAATTTTGTAAAATCTTACCCTCATTTATTGTTGGAACAATTAATGTTTCCCACAAATTATATATATTTTCTTTAATTTTATTTTTCTCCTCCTCTATAACAGAATCAAAATTATAAACTTCTTCCATTGTATCATTTTGTTCTTGATCATTAATATTATCATCATTTGACGGATAGTCTAATACGTTGTTTCTCCTATCTTCCATTAGTTATTATTTGAATATATCCAACAGAATTTATAGAATTCAAATTTCAATTTTTTATTAAACAATAAATTTTGTTTATTGTATTTAATAGTCATAATATTTTTTTCAGTATCTTTCTCAATTACAGGTGTAAACATTGATTTCTTAATACACATTGTTATTAAATCATTATATAATGTATGGACAGCATAAAAATTTGATGAAACAGGAAATGAGAATTTTTTAATTATTTTACCTGTATTATTCATATATAATTCTGTCGGTTTGCAATATAATGGCTCATCAAATATAAAATCATAATCTTTAGTGAAATAATATTTTGAAAAATCATTTATATCTAAAATATTTTTAATATGGATTCCATCCTTTTCGTACTTGGATAGGGTACATTTATCATTGTATTTTTTGTTTAGCCAAATTGTTATATGGTCTAGTTCTGTCATTGTATAATAATATAATTTAAATTGTGTATATTATTATATAGTTAAAATTTCAATTTTTTATGGAATCCAATAAAATATTATCAAATGAATTTATGCGAGAAATATTGATTTATGGTATTGGGGGATTATTTCCTTCCTTAAATAATGATGATAAATTAAAAATATTACCATATGTCATAAAATTAATATTTGTCATTTCATTATTAATATTACGTAATTTGAAGGATAATGAAATAATAACAATTCTACGTTATAATAATTACGAAGAATTAAAATACATTATATTATTATTATTTCCATATTTTAAAAATGATAGTCGAGATGATTTAATTTATTTAGATGAACTATTTACAAAAAAAAAATATAAAAGTAATATAAAAAAACAAATGCCAGAATATATATTTAATAATATACAATATAATAGACATAAAAGAAATCCATTAAATGAACAAAAATTTGAATTTGAATTCTTTGAACAAAATTTTTATTTGTTAATTAATACAATATATGAAATAACTGATAAATTATTTGTCAATTGGTTTAACATAACTCCGATAAATTTAAATTCACCGGAATTAAAAAAATTACAATTTGACACATATAATAAAATTAAAAAAAAAAAACTAACAACTATTGATATTTTAAATGATTTAAATAATCCGAATGTATTAATTAAAAAAACTAAAGGTATAACAATAAATATGATTTATGATACTATATCAATTTATTTTTATGAAAATATTAAAAATATTAAATGGATTATATATGATATAGTATATGTGTCAGAAATTAAACCATTGATTTTGTTATTATCAAATATTATAAATTTAAAACCAATGTATACAGATATACCATATGATAATTTGGATGAATATGAACTAGATATATTTAACAAAACATTAACAAATGCTATTAAATCAATACAATATAATGAAACTAATCGTAAAATATTTAGATCTATTTGTTATTTTTTCGATAAATATTATAAAAATATTGATGAAGCCATAAATGATGGTTATATTAAAATTACAAATGTTAATATAGAAGATGATGATGAAAAAACATTAGGAAATTTACATAATATTGATAAATCAATATATTCGTTTCCTCCAAAACATGTATATGAATATATTAGAAAATGTATGTCCAAATTTAAATCAACAATATATAAAGTAATGCTCGTTGATTATAATGGTGATTTCGCAGATTATAGGAGAGATGAGAGAGTTACATTGAAAAATATATATAATTTTTCAAAATCATTATGCCATTACAATTTAAATAATAAATATAATAGATTTCCAAAACTATGGAAAACTTTGACATCGGAACAAAAAAAAATTATAATAAATAGATTAAATGATAATGATAGAAAATGGTTTAATATATCACGTTATTTGAAAAATATATATGGTAATATAAATATCGATGAAAAAACTAAAGAAATTTATTATAATATAAGAGAAGAATTGACCCAAATAATATTCAATATGATGTACGAATTAGGATGTTTATCAAAAATTATTTTTTATGAAAATAAAGAAGATAATTATATTAAACAAACAATTAAAAATAATTTAGAAAAATATTCGGAAAATATTCATTTTTTGACTGGAAATTTATATTCAAAAACAAATTATTTTATAAATGAAAATTTACCGAATGATAAGGAATTACCATCTTATTACCATTCGTTAAATTGGATATCGCAAATAGCATTTTTTCATCATTATTTAAATAATAAGGTCATATTAATAACGGGTTCTACAGGTGTCGGAAAATCAACACAGATTCCAAAATTAGCGTTATACGCATTGAAATTTATTGATTATAAATATAATGGAAAAATAGTTTGTACTGAGCCGAGACAAACACCAACGGAAAATAATGCAATACGAATAGCAAACGAATTAGGAGTTCCTCTTAATAATAATTATTATTATATTCAATTTAAACATAAAAAGAACCAACATGTTAAAAATACAAATAATATAATGTTAAAACTTGAAACTGATGGAACTTTGTTAAATGAATTAAATAATCCATACATTAAGGTTTTATATAACAGACAATATATAGATGAAAATATATATGATATTATAATAATTGATGAAGCGCACGAACATAATATAAATATGGATATAATATTAACTAAATTGGTTTATGCATTAAATTATAATTTGGATATCAAATTATTTATTATAAGTGCAACAATGGAAAATGATGAACCAACATATAGGAGATTTTATAGAGTAATAAATGATAATTTATTAAAACCATATGACACTTTTATTAGTGAAAATAAATTAGATAGGATAAATGTGGATAGAAGATTTGATATATCGACAATTGACACTACAAAATATAAAATCACGGATTATTTTGTTCCAAATGAAACATATGAAAGTATTGTTAAAAAATTAATTGGAAAAAAAGGAAATATATTAATATTTAAGGCAGGAGAAAATGAAGTTAATAAATTAGTTATTGAGTTAAATAATATAATTCCGAATAATGTCATTGCAATACCATGGTATAGCAATATGTCTGACGAATTGAAACATTTTTACACCATTTTTAAAAATAATGAGCAGGTTAAAATAAATAAATTATTATCCATTGATGATATTAAAAATCTTGAAAATTTCGAGAAAGGGAATAATAATTACAATCAAGTAATAATAATAGCAACAAATATTGCCGAATCATCTATAACAATATCAAATTTGGGGTACGTTATTGATGATGGTAAGCAAAAAATAGCAATATATAATTACAAAACAGATACAGATGAATTAAGAGAGGTTAAAATTACAGAAAATAATAGAATACAACGCAGGGGAAGAGTTGGAAGAATATCGGATGGTGAAGTATATTATTTATATCCAAAAAATTATATAACTGATGAAGAACGTAATTATTATCATATTTCCATAGAAAATATATTATTTAATATTTTTGATTTATTGAAAGATTGTGATAAGATGGATGATTTATATAATATTACATATAATAGTGAAGTTTTTCCATATATTGGAAATAATTCTAATTATGATTATCAAAATGATAAATTATATCATCCAAAATATATCGATAAGGAAACTATTTTTGATGAAAAAGGAAAAATTTATATAATACATCCCGAAGAACAATATTTAATAAGAAATATAGAAGGGGATATTGTAAATATAACAAATGATGCCAATGAAAATGGAATAACTTTATTTAATAATAAAATCAAATCAGAAAAAATGCATTCATTTATTAAAAAATTGTTATATTATAATTTAATTGACACTAATTATATTAAAACGTGTTTTGGTTCAATTGTTAGAAAAATGTTAATTAATATTCCATCTATTGAAATGGGAACAAATACATTAAAATATATTATTACAATTTTGAAATCATTTATTTACAATTCATCAAATGAAGTAATACAAATTATTTCCTTTATATTCACAATAAAAGAAATAAAAAAAATAACAAATAAAATTAAAAATTTTATTGAATTACACAGAGAAAATTCAAATAGTGAATTAATTGTTTTACATCATATATTTGAAAAATTTTTAAAAAATACTCAAAATTTAACAAATTGGTGTTCAAAAAATTATATAATAGAATCACAAATAATAAAATGGAAAGATGAATATGACAAATGGAAAAAATATATTGATGAAATACCTAATATATTTAAAAATGAACCAAAATATTTTATTAAAAAATATAAAAAAAATATAATAATTCCATTTTTATATGGATTTCCTCAACAAATTGTCAAAAAATTTAAAAATTCGTCTCTCTATATAAATATATTTAAACCTTCATTTGATGTTTTACGTATCAATAAAATTAGACAACATATGATAATATTAATCGATTATATAAAATTACAAAATTATGTTTTATATTTACCACAACAATCAAATATTCATGGCTTTTTTTCATTATTAACAAGTATTTCAGTTGATGATATTAAATTATATTTATCAAAAATATACAATAATAATAATTATATAAATAATTTAAATAAAAATAAATTTAATGTGTCAAAAAATATGAAAGAACATAATGAAGAATATTTACAATTAAAAATTTTATACAATGAATTTATTGATAATTTGATCCATGATTTTTTATAAATTTTGTCATTATTATTGATTTTTTTATTTAAAAAAAATTGAAATTATATTAAAATAATATTAGTATATTATTTTAATAATGGATAATAAGTTTAAAACGATAATAAAACAATGTGAAACATTTGACAATTTTAATAAACAACTAAAAAATTTATCAAATAAAGAAAAAGGAGATTATTTTGAATACTTCTGCAAATTATTTTTTCTTTTTGATAATAAATGGATTAATTTAATTAAAAATTCTTGGTTATTAAAAGATGTCCCTTTAAATATTATAAAACAATTACATATTCCAAATAAAGATATAGGCATTGATATTATTTTAGAAACTTTTGATAATGAATTTTATGCTGTCCAATGCAAATATAGAAGTAACATTAATAACGAAATATCTTGGAATGAATTAAGCACTTTTTTTGGATTAACTTTTGGTATTTCTGGGAAATTTAAAAAAGGTATATTTATTTCTAATACTATCAATCCAAATAAATATATTGACAAATGTTCAAATGTTATAAATATTTTATATCACACATTAAAAGAAACTTCAATAAATACTTTTATTTTGATGAAAAATTTTTTAATGAAAGAAAAATATAAAAAAATAATTTTTGAACCAAGAGAATACCAAAATGAGATAATAAATAAAGCAAAGAATTATTTTAAAGAAAATGACAAAGGAAGATTGTATATGCCTTGTGGAACTGGCAAAACATTGGTGTGTTATTGGATATATGAAAAATTAAAACTAAATAATGTTTGTATTTCCGTTCCTTCTTTGTATTTGTTATCTCAAGTTTATAACACATGGAGCGAAATGAAAAATAATTGTAAATATTTATTAATTGGTTCCGATGCGGAAATTAAAGAGCAACCAGATACCGGTTTAATTTTAACTACTGACAAAAAAGAAATACAAAAATTTTTGATTGAAAATAATAAATATATTATTATAACAACTTACCAATCTTCTGATATATTATGTAGTGTTTTAATCGAAAATAAAATTAAATTAGATATGTGTATATATGATGAAGCACACAAAACAGTGGGAAATAGTAATAGAACATTTTCGAGTTTATTAAATAATGAATTAAAAATAAAAAAAAGATTATTTACTACTGCAACAGAGAAAATTTACAAAGGAAATAATGAATTAAGTGATGACGATGAATTAAATATTTTATCAATGAATGACAAAAATATTTATGGGGATATTGTATTTAGTTATTCTTTAAAAAAAGCGATAGAGGATAAGCAATTATGCGACTATAAAATTATATGCCCTTTAATAAATAAACAATGTTATAACTCAATGTTAAAAGAAAATAAATATGTAATTGATAAAAATTTATGCAATGAAGAAATTGAAATGAGATATTATATGAGTGCTTATTTAGTATGTCGTTGTATAAAAGATTATGGATTAAAACATATATTAACTTTTAATAATACTAACGTAAATGCAAATAATTTTTATAATTTATTGAAAAATTTTATAGAATTAATGAAAATTAATTGTAAATGTTATTATTTAACTGGTGAATCAAGTATGAAAAAAAGAAAAAAAGTAGTTAATGATTTTATTAAGGACGAAATAAGTATTATATCAAGCGCAAGAATTTTTACTGAAGGAGTCGATATAAAAGAAGTGGATTGTGTATGTTTCGTAGATAATAAAATATCAGTAATTGATATAATCCAAAGTATAGGACGATGTTTAAGAAAAAGTGAAAATAAAAAATTAGGAAATATTTTATTACCAAGCGTAGTTGAATTTAATAAAGAAAATGAAAATATATTTGATAATAATGATTTTATAACAATAAAAGCGGTATTAAAATCAATAGGAACCACAGATGACAGAATAACTGATGAATTTATTGTTAAAAATAGTAAAAAAATAAATGGAAATAATAGAAAATTTAATATTGATATAAAAGATATAGAAAAATATAGTAATATAAAAATCGATTTTAGTAAATTCGAGAATAATTTTGAGACAATAATATGTGATAGATGGGGAGTAGTAATATGGGAAAAAAGATTAAATGAAGTTAAAAAGTATATTGGTAAATATAATAAACGTCCTGCGGGAAAAAGTAATGAACAAAATATAAAAAAATTAGGTTGTTGGATAGCTAGACAATTAATAAATTATAAAAATAAAAGTTTTATAATGGGTAATAAAGGAATAAGAAATAAATGGGAAAAATTTGTAGGAGAATATGGAAAATATTTTATGACAAATAAAGAAGCATGGGAGAATACATTAAAAGAAGTTAAAAATTATATTGATAAAAATGATAAACGCCCTTCTTCAACAAGTAAAGAACAAAATATAAAAAAATTAGGTTGTTGGATTTCATCACAACAAAATAATTATAAAAATAAAAGTCAAATAATGGAAAATAAAGAAATAAGAAATAAATGGAAAAAATTTGTAGAAAAATATGAGAAATATTTTATGACAAATGGAGAAATATGGGGAAATACATTAAAAAAAGTTAAAAATTATATTGGCAAATATAATAAATGTCCATCAAAATATGATAAAAAACGAGAAATAAAAAAATTAGGTTTGTGGATATACACACAACAAAAAAATTATAAAAATAAAAGTAAAATAATGAAAAATAAAAAAATAAGAAAGGAATGGAAAATATTTGTAGAAGAATATAGAAAATATTTTATGACAAATGAAGAAGCATGGATAACTACATTAAAAGAAGTTAAAAAATATATTGGTAAATATAATAAACGCCCCTCAACAGAAAATAAAGAACAAAATATAAAAAAATTAGGTAATTGGATATCATCACAACAACTAAATTATAAAAATAAAAGTTTTATAATGGAAAATAAAAAAATAAGAAAGAAATGGGAAAAATTTGTAGAAGAATATGGAAAATATTTTATGACAAATGAAGAAGCGTGGATAAATACATTAAAAGAAGTTAAAAAATATATTGATAAAAATAATAAACGTCCTGCAGAAAAAAGTAAAGATGAAAATATAAAAAAATTAGGCGGGTGGATAAGTCGTCAACAAACAAATTATAAAAATAAAAATTTTATAATGAAAAATAAAGAAATAAGAAAAAAATGGAGGAAATTTATAGAAGAATATGGAAAATATTTTAATTTATAAAAATGTTTTATTTTTGGTTAATTTAATCATCTATAAAAAGAAATACAAAAAAGACAATTAATAAATTTATATAATTAAACATATTTTAACTAAAAATATAAATTTAAATATACTTAAATTTATATTTAAAAACGAAAATTTTTTTATGCATTCGCATTGCACAAAAAAATACTATAATTTATAAATTATTTTTTTATGTTATATGTTGGATAACAAAATAATACAAAAAATAATTATTTATTTTTATAATACATTGATACATTGATAATGTGATATTTTTTTTCAATTTTTAATACAATTTATCCCATATAACATATATATTTTAAAAATTAAATTGCTATTTTTAACAAATAACATTTTTTAATTTAAAAAATTATTAAGGTTATGAATTAAATATTTTATATAAAAATTTATCCTATAATAAACTACACCAAATGTGTAATTTTATCTTGTGAATTTAGGCATTGTCCCCATCTCTACTTCTACAACGCCGATTATTAATCTAATATCAAATTGTGTCCATCTATTTAATGGATTTCGTATATCATTTTGATTTATTATATTTTTATCCATTCCATTCATAGTTATTAAATTAAATTGGTCATCCCTTAGTTCTATTGTTAAATTTGTTAATGATAACAAAGAAGAATCTTGATATACAAATGACGAAATAAACGGATATGCTGTCCACATTGATGTGTGTGAACCAATTTTTTTATCGGGATACATATTTATACCATCATTAAAATACGATGATGTAGATACCATTTTTGCATTTTGTAATTCTTTTAGCCTTAAAAAAAGAAATCGACAGTTTTCTATCAAGTCCGTTGGTGCCAACGATAATTCATAATTTCCTTCATTATCAACAATATTTTGTGATACAGGAATAATAATTTCCGGAATTTTAATGTATTTAACATTACGAAATGTTGTACCTATATTCGGTTGATTCTCTGTTTGACCAAAAGATGTTTTAAATTTAAATTGACTCGGATATTTACTTATATCTCTATCTCGACTACTGATATGGATAGTGTATTCAGTGATATGTTCATCATTAAGTTTATCATATAAATTATTATGTAATGTTGTCCCCATGTTAGTAAAATTTGGTTGATGAATCAAAGGTGTATTTTCTCGAAATCCTTTTTTATAATCATGATTTTGCGGATAATTGTTTCTATAACCGTCATACATATTTAATAAAATATAAAATATATATTTATATATGTGAAAAAATCACAATAATTTTTTTATCTAACAAATTTAAAATGGATAAAAAATTTTTTTCAATTGAAAATATATCATCTATATCATCTATAATTTCAAAACAAAATGGTTTTAATAATGATAATCAAAAAAAAATGTGTAGACAAATAGTCATGGGAAATATGAAAGAAATTTTTAAAAAATATGCTCCCAAAAAACCAAAAAAAATTCCAAGTAATGTTTTTGTGAAAAAATTAATTGAGAAAACTATAGAAAATAGTAATAATCATATTAAACAATTAATACTTAATATTCGTAACGAAAAAAAAAAACAAATGATGTCAATTCCAAGCGATCAAAACGATTCATGCGCATCTTTGAATTTTTATAACACGACAACTTATAATGGATATTTACCAGCAACAGGAATACCAAATGATATAATTAACCCAAATATGTATGGTGAAAATAATGGAAGAAAATCAGATGCTGGAGAACAAGAAAAATTAGAAAATAATTATGCAATGCGCATACAAGAATATAATTTAAATTCTACTTTTAATCAAAAAAGACCACCGGAACCAAATTTTCGTTTGGATGGAGGTGATTCACGATTAGAAAAAAGCCAAAATTCAACCATTTCTGATTATTCTGATATGAATGCGATGTCTGGAATAAATGGCGATATGTTTAATAATAATTTCGCAAATATGCAAATTTCACAATTTGATTCAACGCAAAATTCACAATTTGATCCAATGCAAAATTCACAATATAATCCAAATCCCCAATACAATCCAAATCCTCAATATAATCCAAATCCTCAATATAATCCAAATCCTCAATATAATCCAAATTCACAATTCAATCCAAATTCACAATTTAATCCAAATTCACAATTTAATCCAAATTCACAATTTAATCCAAATTCACAATTCAATCCAATGCAAAATTCACAATTTAATCCAAATCCACAATATAATCCAATGCAAAATCAAGAATATAATTCGAATCATCAATTTAATCCTAAAAAAAATTCACGAAATAATAAAAATAATGATTTTTTTTTTAAATATGAAAAAAAAAAAAATAAATACAAGGACGATAACGAATTAGAAAAAAAAATAAATATGTTAAAAAAAAGGAAGTATAATCACCATACTAAAAAAAAAAGTATAAAGAATAAAAATACTGAAAATGAAAACGAAATTGATGATGAAAATGAAAACGAAATTGATGGAAATGAAAGTGAAATTAGTAATGAAAATGAAAGCGAAATTGATAATGATAATGAAAGTGAAATTGATAATGAAAGCGAAATTGATAATGAAAATAAAAATGATATAGAAAATAATAAAAATTTATATATTAAAAAAAATATAGAATCAAAAAAAAGAAAAATTTTTAAATCTCAAACAATAGATATAGTTTCAAATAAATTTGATCCAAAAAATAATGATTATTGTGTTGAATTTAAAAAAATAGACAATATTACAAATATAAAATTAATTGACTATGAAATACAATTTAATTATAATATAGAAAGTTCATTATTTAAAGTAAATAATAATAAAATAATAATAGATAATGGGCTTTATAGTTTGGAAGATTTAATAATTATTATAACATCTGTATTACAAGAATTTGAAATTATTTTAACGCATGATAAAGAGAAGGGAGAATTTACATTAGAATCAAAAAAAAATTTTAGTATAAATAATCCATATAATAGTCCTCTTAGATTTTTAGGATTTGATAAAAAAAATTATGGTAAAAAACGAAATTATAAGATATATATAAATAAATATTATTTTTTTATAATTAATATATTAAAAAAACCTTTTTGTGAAATTATTCCATTTTCGGAAAAACAAACATCCGAATATAATTTTGAGTCGCCGAAATCTTTGGATGGAATTGTGATACAATTCAATAATAATTCAGATTACGATAGTAACGATTTGTGCGATTTTGATAATTTTCCACATTCATTAAAATTACAAATAAATTATTTTGAATACAAATAATTTTATTCAATAATACCATTATATTCGTAATATAAATTTTCATTGTAAATAATACGATTATTTTCCAATAGGTTTTTTAGACATAAAGCCAAATGTTGTATAGAACAATATTGGTTAGTTTTATCATATATTTGATTAAACATAATCGATTTATTTTGTTTAATTATTTTTAAAATATAAATATATAATTCTTCATCAGATATAATTTTTATTTCGTCACCAATAAATTTATATATATTCAAATGTCCATAATTTAATGAAAAATTCATATTTATTGAAAATTTATCCTCCTCGACATTTATTAAATTTGATATAATAAGACTATTAATTATATTTATCAAATTATTTTTTCCAATATTTGATCCATTTTCTAATTCATTGAAAGATATAGTTTCATTTTCACTAATTAATTTCAAAATTGATAATTGAATTAACGATGCATAAATATCATATGTTTTATTATTAACAATATATTCAAAAATTACAGTTGTATTTAAAGCGTCATATATATAGTTGTAATTTTTATCATTTGGCGAAGTAGGAAAATATTTTAAATAATCATTGTGTATATAATTTGTATCTAATGTTTTTAATTTCCATAGTTTATTATTTATAATATGTATATTTTTATTATAAAGAATTTTAATTTTTTCCTTTAATATCCACATACTTTCCAAACTATTTTCAGTATGTCCAGAAGATGGAACATCACGTAAATGGTAATATATCCTATTAATATTCAAGTTATAATTATTCAATAAATTGTTTGTTAATATATTTTTTAAATAATTATTAAAATATTCCAATATATTGTCCACATTTCCATATGAATTTATTAATAAATCTAATATCATATCATTTTTTTCAGAACTAAATAATTTTGCAGTTAGTGATTCTAAAATTTTTTTATTTGTTAATTTAAACATGTTTATATCTATTTTGGTTGTTTTAATATTAATATTACGATTTTCAATAACGAAATTTAATTTTTCAATAATTTTTAAAATTTTGAATAATTTTATTAATTTTTTATAATTTTTAAATTGGTCGATCTGTTGTTTAATAATATTCATAATTGTGATATTTTCATTTTTATAATTAAATTTATGATGTAAAATAATATTATTGAATAATACACATTTTAATGTTTGCAAATAATGTGCCATTGATGGTTTATTTATATTTTTTTTAAAAAAAGGATTAATATCAATAATATTAAACAATGGTTCAACTAATTTTGATAGGACGAAAATATTTTTTGTTATTTTATTAAAGTAAGGAACTATGTCATATATATTGAATTCGTCATTATCTAATTTTTTTTGGATATTAATTTTATTTTTATCCATAAAATTTTCGATGGCATTTTGAAAAATATCATTTTGTTTTAATATTGAAAAAAATGAATGTTCGAATTTCAATAAATTTATATTTTTAATCCCATTTAATATTTTGTCGCATATTTTTAAAAAATCATCTTTTTTGACAGGTATATTTATTGTTAATTTTTCTAACTCCATTATTTTATTGTATTTGATATATTATTATTTATTTTGAATTTCAATTTTTTATATGATTTTTCAAAGAGAATTCATATAATGATTTTAAACCTATTTAATTATTTTATTTAAAATTGTGCTTTTTAATATATAATTCTTCCGAATAAATTAATGTTTCGTTATTTTTATTACTATTGTCGCTTGAAACGATATTAAGTTGTTTCCGGAATTTTACTAATATTTGTTTTGCTACAATTTAATTTAATGTTTTTATATTTGGAATTTTTATTATTTTTTTACAAAAATTACAATTTAATTTTTTCATATAATTTAATATTTCGTTATTTTATGTTTCCGAAAAGCAACAACATAAAATAGCCTCAATAAATTAGTATTGACATAAGCGACGATATTACGTTGTTTCAAGGATTTCAATAATAATTGTATCTTCACATTTTAATTTTTTTAATGTTTTTATTTCCGGAATTTTTCTTAAATTTTCACATCCATAACAATTTAATTTTTCCAAACAATTTAATGTTTCGTTATTTTATTTTGTCGCAATGCGACAAAATAAAATAGCCTCAATAACTTAATATTGTCGCAAGCGACAATATTAAGTTGTTTCCGGAATTTCATTAACTTTTGTCCAATCACAATTTAATTTCTTTAATATTTTTATTTCTGGAATTTTTCTTAAATTTAAACATTCAAAACAATTTACTTCTTCCAAACAATTTAATGTTTCAGGGATTTCAATAATATTTGTAGAATGGCAATCTAATATCCTCAATGTTTTAATTTCAGGAATTTTTCTTAAATTTTTACATCTATAACAAGTTAATTCTTCCAAACAATTTAATGTTTCTGGAATTTCACTAATATTTGTATTCCAACAATCTAATTTCTTTAATGTTTTAATTTCAGGATAAATTTTTGTATTCACAAAAATTTCAGTCCTAATATTCGCGCATACTGCGCGAATATCAGGAATTTTTTTTAAATTTATACAATAATAACAATTTAATTCTTCCAAATAATTTAATGTTTCTGGGATTTCACTAATATTTGTTTCACTACAATCTAATTTTTTTAATTTTTCAATTTCTGGAATTTTTCTTAAATTTAAACATTCAAAACAATTTAATTCTTCCAAATAATTTAATGTTTCTGGAATTTCATTTATATTTGTATTAAAACAATTTAATTTCTTTAATGATTTAATTTCAGGTATTTTTCTTAAATTTTTACACCAGTAACAAATTAATTCCTCCAAACAATTTAATGTTTCTGTGATTTCACTAACATTTGTTCCACTACAATTTAATTTCTTTAATGTTTTAATTTCAGGAATTTTTATTAAATTATAACAAGAATTACAATTTAATTCTTCCAAACAATTTAATGTTTGTGGAATTTCACTAATTTTTGTATATTCACAATCTAATTTCTTTAATGTTTTTATTTCAGGAATTTTTCTTAAATTTTTACAGAAAGAACAATCTAATTCTTCCAAACAATTTAATGTTTTAGGAATTTCTTTAATATTTGTATTTCCACAAATTAATTTTTTTATTGTTTTTATTTCAGGAATTTTTATTAAATTTACACATCCATCACAATCTAATTCTTCCAAACAATCTAATGTTTTTGGAATTTTACTAATTTTTGTATTTTCACAATATAAATATAAAAGTGACTCACATAAATTTAAATCACCTATATAATTATTTTTATTAAAATTTAAATATTTAATATTATTTAAATTTTTTAAACTAAATATTTTTTCATTCGGAATAATTTTATCAATATTTATATCCAATCTAATTATTTTATCATATATCCAAAATAAATTCCATTTTTTACAAACTTTTTTTATATTTCTTAAATTATTAAATATATTTGGTTGTAAATAATACACATTTAATTCCCAATATATAATATTAAATAATGCTTTAAAATCCATTTATTTTAAACTATATTTATATTTAATCTAAAATTCAATTTTTCTCCATTTTATTTTTGTAATATATTAAGAAATATAATTATAATATTTCTAAAAATAAAAAAAAATATTATAAAAATTTGATTTCATATTAATTTTGTTTAGTAATATGATAAAAATTTTTTTACAATAACAAAACCAATAGATAATATTAATCCATATATAACTATACCAACAAATGAAACTTTTCCTGAACCATCGGGATTGATATAAGGCAAATATTCACCTATTAATTTTCTCACGATGGTTTGTGACAATATTACGAATAAAATTAAAATAATTAATGGTTCTTTTATAATTTCAGGCATTTTATATATTACATTTTTTTCTGATTTATTTTTACTATTTTTATTTTTTTTATTTTTTTTTTGTTTTTTATTTTTATGTTTTTTATTTTCATTTATATTTTCTAATTTTTCCATTTCTTTTAAATCTTCAACAGATGTTCCCATTTGTTGAATATTATTATTGTCATCATAAAAATCATTAAAATTCATTATACTTATATTAATTATATCATATTTTTTTTATCTATATATAATTCATTTATTGATGAAATAGGAGATATTTCAATATATGAATTATTTTTTAAATTATCAATTATAGCATCTATATATAAATCAAACGTTATTATATTATCATATATTCCTATACTATTACAAGAATAATCATCATTTGTTTTTTTTGAAATTTCAAGAATTTTTTTATATAATTCATTATCTATATTTTTATAGATTAATTCATTATTTTCGATTTCATATAACGATAGATAACATGTATCATAAATAATATTATTTTTCCATAATATAGTGGCATTATTATTATTTTTTTTTTCGAAATTTTCTTTTAAATAAAATATTAAAATTTTATTTGCAAATTTTTTTTCTATTGTGAACATTTTCTTTTGGTCATCTAAATTCATCCAATCCATAGGATGATAATAAAATTTAAATTCATCTATAGTATCATCCGTATTTATTTTAACTCCCGTATGGATAAAATTTTTAAATATTATTTCATAAAATTCTTCTATATAACATGATGTTCTTTTTTTATTTAATAATGTTTTTAAAATTAAAACACACCCATTTACATTATTTTCTGATTTTATTAATGTTGTCGCAAAATTATTTTTATTTGTGCAGTTTTCAATATAAATAAGTTCATATATAGAATTTTTTGTTTCGTAAATTATTTTTGTACATAACGAAATTTTTTCATTATTTGATAAATATTCAATATTTTTATCACACAACATTTCAATTATATTTATATCATTATTAAAACATTTATGGAATTTAATATAATCTTCAATTTGTTCACGCAATAAATTTATTGTCAAATCATTAACTTTATTTTCGTAAATATTGTATTCGTTTGGTTCTATAAAAATAACATCAATATCCATATTAATATAAATTATATTAATCCTTTATATATTTAAACAATTTCTATATATAAATATATGATATTAATTGGAATTATAATTGTAACAATTGTAATATTATTAATAATTAATTTTATATTGTCATATGATAATAATATTTTAAAGAACCACATAACAGATTTATATAGAAAAAATGAAAATAAAAAGGATACTTTGATAATAGAAGAATCTCCAATATATAATGCGCCAATTCCTCAAATTGATATTGTAAAAGATTTTGATTATAAAAATTTATATGATCCATTACAAGAACCGATAAATAGACCTTCCAGACACACTATGGGACCGGCAATATTATATCCAGAATTAAATTTGTATAGAAATTTTGATTTGGACAATTATAGATGGATTGGAATATTAATTAATAATGATGACAAAGAAACAACTGATAATCGCGTTCTAAAATTATTCGGACGGGAAAAATATAGAAATTCTAATAGATTTGAATATTATACAATTATAAATTCGGGAAATGATAGAATAAAAGTTGATATAATCAGAAAAATCAAAAGTCAAAATGAACTTTACGATAATGATATTGTAAAAGTTCCAGCATTAAATGATGCGGAATATAAAGTTAAAGTTAATAAAAATGATTTTATTCTGTATTAATTTTATCATAATCTAAAATTATAAAACATAACATAGAATAATCATTCGGATTTTTTTCATTTCGTACTATATGTTTAAAAATAAAGGGTTGTTTAGATAAATATGATGCTATTGCCATATGTATATCTAATTGTGTTTCATCTGAAATCCTGAACCTTGATGTTAATAATTCATATTTTAGGAAAATATTATCGTTTGATAATTTTAAGCCATAATTTAAAATATCTCTTGATATCATTGTATTGATTTGTTTAAATTGTGGAACAGACCATGCCCATATCCATGTTTTAGAATTATTATTGTATATCCCGATAACTTCTATACGTGATTTGAATATGATTTTATCATTATTATCATAAAATAAAATTTTGTCATTTTTCGTTTGATCATCAAAAATTTTAATTTTTGATGATTTAATTTTTTTTATAAACATTGAAAATTCTTCTGTATTTTTATCATAATAATTTAATGATTCGGGAATTATCATTATTTATAATAATCATATAAATTTTGTTTTTAATTGTTTATTTAAAATATCATTAATTGGAACTGCATTTTTTGTACTGACATATATTTTTTTATATGTTTCTTTTTCTTTACAAAAATATATAGGTGGAAAACCACCATTTGGTTTTTTTGATATTTTATCATCAAAATCTGATTCAATTTTTTTATCATCCATTTTAAATATTTTATAGATATTTTTATTTGAACATTAATACATCTATATGGTTTGGTATATTCGTCGTAATTAAAAATGTAAATTTAATATTAATAAAATCTTTATTTTGTTTATATTTATCTTCGAAATTATCGGTAATTATATCCTCGTCAAAAACATATATTATATTATTTACATCATTAAATACTACTATTGGTATTTTTTTAATTATATTTAATACATATAATTCGGTAATACAATTAGTCATTATATTAGATATTTTATTTATTTTATTAATATATAAATATATTTCGTCAATGCTTCTGATTTCCATATAATTGAATAATTTTTTTTTAATAATGTCATAATTTTTTTTATTATTTAACCATTCCACAATCGTATTTTTAAAATAATATGCTAGATTTGTTTGTGTAATAGAATAATAACCTAAATTCCTATCATTTATATTATTATAATGATGATGAATCCAATATATTGAATTTGTATATGCTCTTAATAACGATAAACCATCATTCATAACACGTTGAACATACATAACATTAAGATCTTTTATAGGATTATTAATATTTAATTGTAATATTACTAGTTCATCTTGTTGTTTTTTTTTTATATTTATTTTTGGCATCTGTTCTTTAAAAATATCTTTTAGTATCGATTTTAATTCTGTATTCATATTTGATAAAATAACTTGATTTGGACGTTTAGTAAATTTATTTCTATCAACGATTTCCGATATAAAATGATTATCAATTTTAAAAACTTCTTTATAAGTTATATTATTTGTAATTAATTCAGAACTAAGTTGAGCAATATAAGATGCTAATATTTTCGGTTCTAATGCTATTTTACATTCATTATTATTCCATTGGCAATGTATATTATTAGAACATTTATTTTCATCAGTATTAATTTTACATATTTCTCTTTCATTTTTAATAACATAATTATCAGTATTTGGTGTTTTATTAATTAATCTAACAAATGTATTATATTTGTTTGTAATATCTGAATCTTTTTTTTTACCATATAGTTCAGTAAATAAATTATGTAATTTTTTATTTAATAATTTAAATAGTATTCTTTGAACATGTAATAATTTATTTTCGTTATTTTCTTTACCCATAATAATTTTTTTAATTTTTTCTGCTGGTTTTAATGTTTTAGTTATAAATTCACTAAATTCATATTTAAATAATTCATATCCTTCATTTATATAATTATTGTAACCAATTTTATCAACTCTTTCATCAATAATTAAAGTTTTTTTTCCTAATAAATTATCTATTTTATCATGTAATTGGAGTTTTTCATATGAAAGTTTTTTAGATTTTAATATTTCTGTACCAATTTGTTTAGATATAATTGGAATATGAAATGAGCGTAATTTGATTGAAACCATATTCACATTATTATTTTCTTTTTTATCATAATATATTCCGGTTGGAATTAATTTATCATTATCTAATAAATTCTTTAATTCTTCCAATTTTTCTAATGTTTCTTCAAATGAAAGAATATAATTTTTGGTATCAAGGGATATATTTAAAAAGTAAATACTTCCGGAAGGATTTGTTGGTAACATTAAATTATTTTTTAAAACTAAATACTTAACCTTATTCATATTATCAATTATTTGATTTTTTGGATGAAATTCTTTATTTGGTAATAAAATTAATTCTTTATATAAATCAAATGCATCATTTGCTGTTATATTATATAACTTATATGCATCATTCATAAACAAACAATTTTTACTGTAATAATCTGATACATAATAAACTATATTATCTTTATCTTCTTCATAATTAAATTGTTTAATTACCGACAAATCTTTATTTTTTTTATTTTTTTTAACTAAAAAAATAGGATAATAATTTTTATCTTCCATTAAAATGAAAATATTAGTTTTTTTTTTATCATATATATTTGTTATACTTTTTTGTACCTGACATAATATTTTGAAATCATGTTTTTCTTTTTTTCGTTCAAATTTTTTTTGTTCAAAATATTTTATATGTTCAAATATTATAATATTTACGCCATGTTCCGATAACACATCGGGTATTGATAATATATCATTGACATAATAATGATTTAAATTTTCTGTATCTATGAACTCAAAATATTTTTCTTTTGTTTGAAATTCGTTTTTAATATTTCCATTATTTAATGATGTAAAATATTTACCGTTTATATCCTTTGATAATTTTTCTTCTATCTTTTTTTTTATATTATCTATTGTCATATCAAAAATAGAGGAAATAGCACTTAAAAAATTAGTAGGTTCATATATCCCATATTTTAAAAAATATCCTGCCGTTTCTATTAAATAATGGTTTTTAATAATAATTTTTTTTCCTGTAAATAAATTAAAATATGTATCTAAATATTTTTCTAAATACGAATATCTTCCATTATATATTTTATTTGTGTCATGTAATATATATAATACTTCTCCTATTATTTTTTCATCTTCATTTTTACCATATTCATATTTACCCGTCTCTGCACATTTTTTATAAAAGTCTAATTTTGTTTTAGATTCAAGAGGATTTTTTTTAAAACAACATGGCATGCATAAGCCGGTAGGATTTTTACTTTTTGTTAAAAATCCCACATACATATGTTCCTTATTAAATTCTGGATTACATGCATAAAAAATATTTTTATCTACTTCTTTTATTTTGATTGTTCGCAAAATAATATCTTTTTTATTTTTTGTTTTAATTGTTCTTTCATAATTACCAGTATTTTTATTAAATTTATAACCTAATTTAATCAATTCATTCATATTATTCATTGTTCCAGTTCCGGAAGTATATGCTCCTGGTTGTCTTTTAACATCATCTCCACTATTTTGACACGATCTACTCCATTGATTTTGTCCTTTTTCTGGCTTAAAACCTAATCTTTTTTTATCTATTTTTTGTAGTAATTTAACTTGTTTAATTTCATCAGAATATTTAACAAAATCATTGACTTTATTTCTTCGCTTTGCAATATTTGTTAATTTTTTAATTTGTTCTTTAATCGATATATATTTTTTATTTTTAAATATAAAAATTTCGCCATATAAATACAATAAAATATTAATAAAAACTAAAATTCTATCCAGTTGTCCTTTGTCACGTGCCCCCGAAATCCGTATTTTATAATTTTCAACATTTTTTCCCTGTATATCAATATTAATTCCTGGTGGTTTACTTTTTGGAATAGTTTCCAATGATTTCAATATTTTTCTTGATTTTTTCAATCTTGGATATTTTGCAATTATATTTTTTATAAATTCAGATGATTTCTGTTCGGTAATATTAAATTGTTTCGCAATTTCTAACGTTAATGTTTGTTCGCTATAATCATAATTTCTCATTAAATATAATATTCTTTGTTCTATTTTTGTTTCATTTTCATATTTTGAAACTCTTTTAAATCGTAAATAAGTTCCAAATTTTCCAATAACATTTTTAACTTTTTTAGACTCCCTTTTTCTTGGTTCGACGACCAATGCAATATATGGAAAAAAATAGCGTGAAAAATCAGATAAATCGTTATGATTTATTATGAAATTTTCCGGTAATTTGAATTTTTGAATACTATTTATAAACGCATATTTAAATTCTTCATTTTTTGGTATTTCGAAAATATTTCCACATTCATTATTTATTTTCCCAATCACTATTTTAATATTTTCATAAACATTATAAATATTTTTTATTGTTGCGTGTTCATCTTCTTTCCATTGTGTTTTATATTCAACCCGTCCTTTGGAATTTATGGTTATTGAATTAAATTTATGCATTTGATCGATAGTTGTTTTTAATTTAAAAGTTACACCATATGTTGTATTTTCGAACCATTTTATTAATAATTCAATGTGTTCATTTGTATTAATATAATTAGTAATTTCTGATTTATCGAATTTAAATATTATTTTTCCATCCTGATTTTGGTATTGTATAAACGGATATTCCTCACTAACGATAAAATTATTAAATATTTTATACATGTCAACATCCATATTTGTTCCGGTCGTTTGTTTAAGTTGTACATGAATAATAGTCTGTGTTATAAAATTTTCTAAAAATATAGGTTTATAATTTTCATGTAATTTAATATTTTCTATCAAATTTGTAATTTTATTTTCAATAATTAAATCATTATTTAATGTGTCATAAACATTTAATATTTTCTTTTCCTCTTCTTTTTTATTATCATTTAAAAAATTAATAATATCTTTTATTTGATCTGGTTTTATTTTCGGAAAATAAATTTTAAAATAGATTTCTTCTAAATTCTTTAAAATAATTTGATTTGGTGAATAATTTTTTCCTAATTCATTATATATATCTATCATGTATATATCATTATTTAATATATAATCTGTGTAATCAAATAAAATATTATTTTCATCATCATCTCTTTTAATTTTATTACTATATTTTTTTAAATTGTCACGTAAATATATCAATGTAGGATTTAATTCTTCAAATATATATAAATTATGAACTGGCTCAGTATCAATTTTTAATAAATCTGTTTTTGTTACCCATTTTTGACCTATCATAATTTTATCTATTTTTTTTTCTTCCATATATACACTCCATAAATATTGTCTCGATGGAATTAATGGAATGTCAAAATTATGTTTAATTCCACATGTTATTTTATTTTTAATATTTTTTATTGTATCGTCCTTAAAAATATATTGTATCGTGACATATTGTTTTTTATAAATAGTGTCGATTGAAGCATCATATATATCATCTATTTTACTTTTATCAAATGTAATAACATCCTCTTTGACTTCTTTAATAATATTTTCATCATCAAAAGCTTTTTTAATTAAATCTGCTGTAATAGAAAGATTTTCATCAATATTTTCAATAGATTCTAATTCTATTTCCTCTTCTATATTTTCTGGATTTTCAAGAATTTCATCATTTGGAAGTATATTTTGAAATTCAACACTATTATCCTCTTCATTTCTGGAACCACCAAAAAATGCTAATTCTTGTTTTTTGTCAGGATCTAATGTTGTCGCAAAATCCGGCTCGTCAATATCCATCGGATATTCGCCAAATTCCCTAAATGCTTTTGATTCTATTTTCGATTCCATAATATCATCGTATGCATCTATCGGTTCTCTGGGATTTATTCTGTCCAATATTTTTTTAAATTGTAAATTTTCTTCTGATTTTTTTTTTCCTCCAATTTGCGATTTTTTTAATCTATAATCAATATCATACAATTGTTCGTGTTCTTGCATTAATTCCTTTTTTGATATTTTAGATACTTTTTCATTATGTATTAGAGAAGAATAACTATAAAATGGTCTTTTATTAATTTTTTGATATGATTGTAAATTATCAAACCATGATTGACCAAATTTATCGCGAAGGAAATTAGTTCGTTCATTATCATTTATTATATTTTTAATAGAAGAAATCATATTGAAATAATTAAAAAATTTAGAATACCAAAATTCACCATATTGTTCTTCTAATAATTTAATTTCACTCAATGATAATTCGACAAAAGTATTATACAAATCTAAATCTTTAAATTTATTAAGAATTTTCATTATATTATCATTAATTTTTCCAACAAATATATATTGGTTATATTGTATTTTCTTATTATTATTTTTATATTTCCAAATAATTTTTATTGGATCATTCATTAATAATATAATGAATATAAAAAATTTAAACTATTGAAGCATTAATTGTTAATCCACAATATTCGGTGGGATTGTTATTAAAATCAATTTTATTATATAATCCTAAATCAATACTTGTTTGGACAAAAAATGCAAAAATTTTTTTGAATAATTCGGTGTGTCCATACTCGGGACACGCAATATGTGCTATTTCATGTAATGCTACATACATTATTAAATTTGTATCATGTATAATATCTTTTGATTTCTTTGAACGTAAGCAAAAAATCCATTTGTTCTCCTTTTTTATTGTGTAACTTGTGTAAGAACTTTCATTACTTCCTTCTTCTAAATTTATATCATTTATTTTATCATTTAATTTAATTATATAATTTTCATAATCTTTATATTTTGAAATATTTTTGTATAAATGATTTGTCAATAATATAATATTGTTCATAACAATTGCCAGAACATCTGTTGCTATTTGTTTATTTTTTTTATTTAATACCAAATAAGTTTTTCCATCAATATTTGATTTCATTGCCTCTAATTTAGGTTTTTTATGGTAATAAATATAATATAGTATAAAAATTGATATTATCAATATAATAATATAATTATTATTAGTTATCAATAGTAAAATTATTATAAAAAATATTATAAAAATTATTATTATCATTATAAAATACAATATATTATAAATTATCAAAATATAATTTTCTATATATTTTTATATTATAATATGGGAACATTATTTTCTACTCCAGAACAAACTAATGGCATATCTCCCGAAGTAATAAAAAAATTACAAAGATTACATGATTTTTCAATTGGAAAAATAAAAAAATTTACGACGCCCGGTCCTAAAATAGAATCATCACATTATGATGAATTATTATCAACAGAATTTACTACAGATTCTATGAAAAATCCGATTATTAAAATAAAAGAAACTATTAAAGGAATTTTGGATACTCCTATCGCTAAAAATGAGAATAAAAAAAATGATAACGAAACATTAAATCTAGAATTAAAAAAATATATTGATAAAGAATTTACCCCCGAATCATCTTTAAACATAGAAACAGATACAGATAAAAAACCGTCTATTGCTGTGCCTTCTCCTGTTAAAAAAACATCAGGAGAATCGTTATCTTTAATTAACGAATATAATAATTTTATTGATACACCAATTAAATTTATTCATTCCGGTGGAAAAAAAAGATATTCACAATATAATCCCACTAAAGAGGGAAATAATAATCCTATTAAAGATACTTTGTCGGCTACGAAAAAATTACACGGGTTTATTCGAAATGATGGAAAATTTAGTCCAACTTCGTCTAAAGAAATTAGTTCTAAAATTTTAAGCGCAACATCATCTGAACATAAAATTGAAAAAACACCAAATCCGCCCCGCCACAAAACATTTAGATTGGTTAAACAAAACCAGAATTTACCCGAAACACCACAAAAGGGAGGATTTTTAACACAAGAAAAAGAAAATATAATAAAAAATGATTTATTAAATAAAATAAATGATAAAAAAAAACTTAGCGCATCGTCTCCAATTCCAACACTTAAAACATATAGTGCAACATCGCCTTTACCCGATAATATGAAAAGCACTTTGAACCATAACGGGATAGAATATTTAAAAAAATTTAATCATGTTGGTGGAAAATCAAAAAATAAAAAAGAAAAAAAAGAAAAAGTCCCTGAAGAAATTGAAAAAATTGAGGAAAATGAAGTCGAAGAATTTAATGAGGAAGAATTTCCAGATGAAACAGGAGAAGAGGAATTAGAGGAAGAATTAGAAGAAGAAGAGGAAACAAATAATGAAGAAACAACAGAACAAGAGGGTGGAATGACTTCCTCAGAAGAAAAAATGGAGCCATTTTACGAAAGTTCATCAATAGAAGAATATTATAGACGAATTAGTAAAAAATAAATAAATTATTTGAGATTTATATAATATGAAACAGGATGTTTATGATGTCTTCTTGATTCTTCACGTAATATATATTTTCTAAAAATTATATTTGGATTTTCTACAACAAGTTCAAGAAATTGTAATGCTGGTTTTTTGATTTGATTTGTTATGTAAAATAAATAATCTATTGGTAATTTATTTTTAACAACATAATCGGGATGTTCAACACGTTCACCTTGCAATTTAATTTTTTTTTTTGATGGAATTACATAAACATACGGAATTCTATCATTAGACATCGGTTTATTTCCAGGATCTCTTTCAGCCATTCTATCGGCTAATACAGCTTGAACTATTCTAGTTCTATCGGCATAATCATTTTCAGGTGTTGAAACTTCCGGTTTTGTATATTTTAATGTTTTGGTTATAATAAATTTATAAATAGGAAATTTACCTAATAATATTTGTTTTAACATATCATCTGTAAATTTTATTGCCCCATCAATATTTTTTTTATTTAAAATTTGGTCAATAATTCCACCAACTACTGTTTTAACTATGGGTGCATTATCTCTTCTTTTGAGAACTATTCCCATACTTTTTTGTTCATATTTATCAACATTAAATTCATATAAATTTCCAACATATCTTTTTTTTGTTAATATTGCAAAAGGCCATAATGTTTTTTCATATATTTGTGCCTGTGGTTCTCGTAATAAAGCACAAATTCCATCACTCGCTAATTTTCCTAATTCTATAGCAATTTTTAATGCTTCTTTATCTTGTTTTTTTTTTCCTGTTTTAATGTCGACCATATGTGGATTGAAAAAAACAGAATCTGTATCACCATATATAACCTCCATTTTAACCTTAATATCTTTTAATAACTCATTAATTTTACTATAAAACATATCACGAAATTGTTTTATATTGGTATATCCTTTTTTTTCTTTGTTAAAATGATTTTCTGGAACAGATTCGTAAAATAAGTTAATATTTTTATATTTTTTATTTTTTGCATTAACATAAATATTATTAAATGTTTTTTTAAATTTTGATTTATTTAATAAAGCATTTTTAATTAAATCATTATATATTATTTCAATAAAATCTTTAGAAAAATCAAGTCTTTCCCTCCCAGTTGCTGTTGTGCATGCAGCAATATCTTTTAAATAAATTGGACTTGTCGGTGCCCCCGTCTGTCCATATAAAGAATTTGCAGTAATTTTAAATGCTAATTGTAATCCATTTAAAATAGATTTCATGAAAGGATCTTTTGCTTTTTCAAGCTCATTTTTTGTTTGATTTCTTGCTGTTAATAAATCAGTTAAAATTTCCGGAATTATTCCTTTTGTTCCATCTTTTTTGATAGCAAATTTACATATTTTTATTTCTTTTATTTGCATGTCTTCTTTTTCTTTTTTTTTATTTTTTATATTTTTTTTCCTTTTTGTTTTTTTTTCAGGTTCTGGTTTTTCGTGATATATTTCATATTTTATTGTATTATATTTAATATCGGGTAAATTATCATATTGTTCATCCATAACAAACAATGATGGGCATAGTCCCATCTCAATCATCGAACTGGGATATAAACTTGAATAATCAAGAACAATTATTGGATCATAATGCACTCCTACTTTTGGTGGAATAACACGTGCCCCTTCATACCAATCATCATATTCATCATCATCTTCGTCTAAATTATTATTATTTAATTTATCAATAAATTTTTCCATTTGAATTTGTGCTTTTCTATCAATATTTTTTTTTCTTATTACTGGAATCAAATGATTTTTTTCTCTACATTTTTTAGATACCAAACTAAATATTTTAACTCCTTGTCCTCTCATAAATATATATGATAAAGGAACGGAACATACATTTGCCATACTAATATTATTAACAACAATTTGTAATTTTGCTATTAATTTATTACATAATTCACAATCCTGAATGCAATATTTTGCTATTTTCATTCTATCATTACTATTTCCTTTTTCCATTCTAAATAAATCTTTTGGACTAACATCATCTTTTGCTTGACACCAATAAACTTTATAATTATGTTCCATTATGTCATGTTCAATAATACCATCCACTTCTATTTTTTTTTCCATAATATTTTTAATTTGGAATTTTTTTCCTTCTAAATATTTATTATCACTAATTCCATCATAATAATTAATCGTAATATATTGTTCTTTTTCTATACCATACACATTTTTTGTTTCTATAATAGAATGTTTATCTTTATATGTTATATTAACAATATCTTCTTTTATAAATGATGATGCAACAGAATCTAATTTATAAGATGATAATTTATAATCACGTTGAATAACTTTCATTAAATCAATTATAATACGACCTTTCATATCAAAATATTTTAAAATATTTTCGCCCAAAGCAGATGATGCTAATTGTTTTATCTTAAATTGTGATTCTTCATTTATATTTCTAGATAAACATGAAAATTTCTTTAATATTCCTAAAAATTCCGCTCTATCTCTTAAATATTGAAAATCAAAACCATTTATGTTATAACCAATTATTATATCCGGATCTTCTTTTATTATCATTTTTGTCCATTCAAGTAATACATCTTTTTCGTTTTTACATGATATTAATTCAACATTATTTAATGGATCACATGATTTCAATGATACCATATGTTTTTTAAAACATTCTGTTTCTCCGACACGTGAAAATGTTGTTCCTATTTTTGTTATTTTATCATTTTCCCGTTTTGCTTGTGGAAAACTTCCATCTTCACTGGTACATTCTATATCAAATGATGCTATAACGAACGGGCATATATTATTTGTTTCATATCGTTGTAAATTTTTCCAATCAGTTGTTATATTTATTTGACATGTCGTAGAATTATCATCTAATGGCTCATAATTATTAATTTTTATCCATCCGACCGAGGATAAATTTTGAATATGCATTAAACGAATATGTGGCTCAATATTTGATTCGTAAATTTTATATTTTTCCGAATATTTACCCAACATTTTATTTTCGATTGGTTTCTCAAATACACGTTCATATGACCTAAATGAATCATAATTAGAAAATTTTAACAACGCAAATTGGAATTCTTTGCCATTTGTAAATCCATAAAATTTTTGTTTTTTAACTATTTGATATTTAACTAAACCATCAACATTATCTTTTGGATATACTTTTCTTTTTACATGATTAATTAAATATTGTAATGTGCTAAGTTTCCAATGATCTGGAATTTCAACATAAAAAAAAGGTTGAAATCCTGTTACTTTACAATGTATTGTTTTTGTTTTATTATTTTTTAATGTTCGTCCAAATAATTGAACAATATAATTTTTTTTGTCATTATCATCAATTTCATGTGTTGGGTTCCAATCTAATACTTGGAATACTATTTCATTCATGCTTTATACAATAACTATTATTTTATATATAATAATTTTCAATTTTTTTTATTTTGTTCTTTGAAGAAAAAAAAATCAATTTAAATAAATATATGTAAAATCTTTTAATGATGAATTACACCATTAAAAGATCTTAAACTTAATAATTTTGCGTCGCAAAATTATTAAGCGTAATATTAATTTTCTCATCATTTATATTTATTTTTTTTAAATATTTTAATTTTTGTAATAGTTTTATATTTTGTGCATTAAAAACTTAATTTCATTATTTAACTAATAAATTGATTGAAAAAAATTGAATTTTAAATTAAATATAAATATAACTTCAAATAAATGGATTTTATAGGACTATTTGATATTATATATTTGGAATTAAACGTTTATTACCTACAGCCAAATATTTTTTACAACTTAAGAAATATAAAAAAAGTTTGTAAAAAATGGAATTTATTTTGGATATATAATAAAATAATTAGATTAGATATAAATACTTATAAAAATATTTTAAATGAAAAAATATATAGTTTAAAAAATTTAAATAATGTTAAATATTTAAATTTTAATAAAAATAATTATGTAAAAGATTTAAATTTTTGTAAATCGCTTTTGTATTTATATTGTGAAAATACAAATATTAATGAAATTCCAGAAACATTAGATTGTTTGGAGGAATTATATTGTTATTCTTGTAAAAATTTAATAAAAATTCCTGAAATTAAAACATTAAAGAAATTAAGTTGTCGTGAAACAAAAATTAGCGAAATTCCAGAAATATTAAATTGTTTGGAAGAATTAAATTGTTCTTATTGTGAAAATTTAAGAAAAATTCCTGAAATTAAAACATTAAAGAAATTATATTGCACATGTATGAAAATTAGTGAAATTCCAGAAACATTAAATTGTTTGGAGGAATTATATTGTTATTCTTGTAAAAATTTAATAAAAATACCAAATATAAAAACATTAAAAAAATTAGATTGTGGTGAAACAAATATTAGTGAAATATCAGAAACATTAAATTGTTTGGAAGAATTAAATTGTCACAATTGTTATAATTTAAGAAAAATTCCAGAAATTAAAACATTAAGAAAATTAAATTGCGAATATACAAAAATTAGTGAAATCCCAGAAACATTAAATTATTTGGAAGAATTATATTGCTCATATTGTTTTAATTTAATAAAAATACCAAATATAAAAACATTAAAAAAATTAAATTGTAGTTTTACAAATATTAATGAAATCCCAGAAATATTAAATTGTTTGGAAGAATTAATTTGTTATTCTTGTAAAAATTTAATAAAAATTCCTGATATTCGCGCGTACAGCGCGAATATTAGGACTGAAATTTTTGTGAATACAAAAATTTATCCTGAAATTAAAACATTAAAGAAATTAAACTGCTATAATACAAATATTAGAGAAATTCCAGAAACATTAAATTGTTTGGAAGAATTAAATTGTTCTTTTTGTGATAATTTAATAAAAATTCCTGAAATTAAAACATTAAAGAAATTAGATTGTTCTTACACAAAAATTAGTGAAATCCCAGAAACATTAAATTGTTTGGAAGAATTATATTGTTCCTTATGTAAAAATTTAATAAAAATTCCTGAAATTAAAACATTAAAAATATTAAAATGTGCAAATACAAATATTAGTGAAATTCCTGAAACATTAAATTGTTTGGAAGAATTATATTGTGGTTATAATAATTTAATAAAAATTCCTGAAATTAAAACATTAAAAAAATTAAATTGTGTAAATATAAAAATTAAAAAAAATCTAGAAACAACTTAATATTGTCACTTGCGACAATATTAAGTCATTGAGGCTATTTTATGTTGTTGCTTCGCAACAACATAAAATAAATAAAAACAACAAATTATATTGTGGAATTTTTCTAAATAATCTCAATAACTAAAATATGAAAATAAAAATATATATGTATTTTCTTTTTCCACCATTTAAAATTCATTATTTTTTAATTTAATCCATTGTTTCAATAAAAAATTTAAATATAATCATATTTTATTTAAAATTGAAATTTGGACTATATATATAAATATTTTAATATTATTAGTATAATGGCAAATTATTATCATTTATTTCCATATGTCGAAGATAAAGATAAATTAAAAAAACTTAAAATTGATGAAGAATCATCACACTATATTACGAAACGACACGATGCGACATATATTAGTAATATTTTAGTAGAACACATAGAAAAATATAAAAGTTGCAAAAAAGTGAGATTATGTGATATGACCGCCGGAGTTGGTGGTAATGTATTATCATTTGCGAAATATTTTAAAAAAATAATAGCATTTGAGATAAATAAAAAATGGTTTGATTATTTAAATAATAATATAAATGTTTTTGAATTTAAAAATATAAAATCGGTAAATAAAGATTGTTTAAAAATTATTAAACGTGTTAAAAAAATAGATATTTTTTTTGTTGATCCTCCGTGGGGTGGTGTCAATTATAAAAATATTGATAATATAAAAATTAAATTAAATAATATTAGTATAAATAGTTTAATTAAAATTATATTAAAAAAAAATCCAAAAATAATAGCATTCAAATTACCAAAAAATTATGAATATATGAAAATTGTAAAAAAATATGAAAATCATAAAAAAATTAATAATATATTTATTCATAAAATTCATAATATGAATATTGTAATATTAACATTAATAAAAAAAATAATAATTTAATTTATTTTTTCATAAAAAAGAATATAACTCATAAAACTATTATCATTCCATAATATTTGTTCTAATTGTGTTTCATCTATATGTTTTACAGATGAATCATTAAAACAATACCACATATTATTCATTGGATTTTTACATATAGATATATAATGTCCTCCACGTAATCCACCACTATGTTGCACAACAGCATATAAATTATACACATCATTGGTTTGTGTAATATTATGACAATAATCAGATATTTTCAATCCATTTATGGGAAATTCGACGGAAGTTTGAATTTTACATAATGATGCACGTTTTCCAATCGGTGTATCTATTGTCCTATTTTCAAATCTTTTTAATTTTAATATTAAACATGATGGAGAAAACCATATATTTATTTTTTTATTAGCATTTGTTTTGTCTTTACATATGTCACAGGAATACATATTTGCACCTGTTAAATTTTCTCCTAAGAAATAACTATCCAAACAATTATATAATGTTATTTTAGTTTCATTTTGCGATGATATGTATGAATTAATATTATTTGTATTATATGGAATTGGAATTTCCAATGAAGTAAAATATTCAAAAGTTGTTTTTTTATTTCCACAATTTTGACAAGTTATTGTAGAATTCATTAAACCGCCAAAAATATCAACTATTATGGAATGATTTTTCCTCATAATTTTGTTAAATTCAATTAATGATTGTAAATATAATAAATCATCAGAATGATTTGATATATATGTATTAAATTCTTGTTTTTTTTGTAATTTAATTTCATTTGCGACATTTGATTTATTTATTTTCTTTAAATCTGATTTTAATGCACATAAGGTTTGAATAGAGGTAGGCAAATCATTAAATTCAATATCCACTTCAGTTTTTGTATCTTCGTGAATACTGTCTAAAATAGTAATTAATGCCTCGTCACTGTCGGCTTGTCCCGATCCTTTTGAATTTACATCAATTTTATTAAATGTATTTTTGAAAACATTAATAAAAGATCTGGGCGTTATAATAGCATTATCTTCTTGCCAGATTGTTTTGAATAAATTATATAATTGATATATAATTGTTTGTCTATATTTTGCTGTGACGTCTCTCCTTTTTATTTTAATATCATTTTTTAGTTTTTTTATTTCTTCTTTTGTTTTTGTCAGATTATTTCGATCTTTTTTAATTTTATCTATTTCTTTATTATATTCTTGAAAATAAATTTGTGATCTAACATCAAGTTTAAATAATTTTTTCAATATATATCCAACTAACATTCCATTTGCGTTCAATGATTGTAGTAATGAATTGAGATAACATTTATTTCCTAAATTTTGTAATCCACAAATTCCCTTATTTATGTATTTTTGACGTTCCAATTCTAATTCGGAAGGTTTTTCTATTTCGATAGGTTCATCATCATTTTTGAAAATAATATCATCATCGTCATCAATATCAAAAACGTTACGTTGATGCATCATTGTATAATATTAATATTTTCCTTATATTTATATTATATTTACTTTTCAATTTTATTTATAAATGGAATTATATTATTGGGACCATAAATAGAAAATGCACCCAATGAAATTATAGCGATACCTATAATCAATATTTTTATTGGTTTTTCAATGTCTCTCCAATTGCTAATTACTTGACTGAGAATGAAAAACATTCCCGTTAAAATTAAAGCGATCCTTATTGATGGTGTTTGTATAGTTAAACCTGCTATTATTAATACAACACCAATTAAAATTTTTACAATAAATCTAATTTTTTCTTTTTTTTTATTTATCATTTCATATTGTTTTCTTTTTTTTTCAAGTTCTTCATTTGATATTTTTTCGTCATCGTTATAATAAAAAAAAGGATCAACATATTTATTTTCTCCGTATTGTTTGTCTAAAATATAATCCGTTACAATATTTATAAATGCACCGCTTAATCCTGCCAAAGGTATTCCAATAACAAAATCTTGAATTTTCATTTAATATTATATATTAATAAAATAATTTTATTCAATAAAACTTATACCACATGGTGAATTATCTTCTAAACGTGGAGAAGATACTTCATGAATTCCAAAATTTATATCATTAAATTTAAAATCTTCGTTGAATTTTATGTTATTCAAAAATTTTTGCCGATATACATTATTCAAATCTATTTTAATTTTAGTATTGTCAGTTAATGTTACATTTATGTTTCCTATATGTTCTATTATTAAATGTAATAAAGGTAATATTTTTTCATTTGAATAAAATGAATTATTTTTATCAAGATATTCTACCATTGTTGTAATATCATATATCATGATCCTTTTTCCATTTTTAATATTGTCATCAATACATAATATTATATGATCTAAAAATGGTTGTATTTTTCTATCAAAAAAATCAAATGAATATTCCATCAATATAATATTTATTATTAAATATATATTTCAATAGTTTTATATTTCAATTTTAAACAAGATTTGTATTGTTATAAATTAATTCTCCTTTTTATAAATAGTAAATTTTAAATATAAAATATAAATTAAATTTTGTATAGTTTATAAGAATAAAAAATACTTTAATTAAATTATTTTTTATCGTAAAAAAATTTTATAAATATATAAATTAAAATGAGTAATAATAAAAAAATAATAGATTTATTTGAAAAATTACTTGACCAATATGAATTTGAATATGCTAATGTTCCGGGAAAAAAAGACGCTACTTTGTATAGAATCCAAAATACACAGAAAATTATTAATGCTCTTAAAAAATATCCAAAAAAAATAACATCATCAAATCAATTGGAAGAAATAAAAGGAATAGGTTCGCATACATTAAAACGTATAGATGAAATATTAAATACAGGATCATTATCAGAATTATATTTAAAAGGAAATGAGAAACAACTTGTTAAAGAAATAAATGAATTAGAAAATGTAATTGGTATTGGAAAAAAAAAAGCATATGAATTAGTCAAGGAGGGAATACATAGTGTGAAACAATTAAAAGAATATATTAAAAAAAATAAAATAGATGTAAATGATAATATTAAAAAAGGTTTATATTACCATAATAAAATGAAAGAACATATTCCTAGAAAAGAAGTTTCATTATATGAAAAAATAATTCGGGACATATTAAAAAAAATAAATAAAGATTTAATAAGTCAAATATGTGGTTCATATCGTAGGAAAAAAAAATTTTCAAATGATATAGATGTTTTAATAGTTAATAAGAGAATTAAAACGGAAGAACAAGCAAAAAAAAGTGGTTATTTAGAATTAATTGTCAATAAATTAAAAAAATTAAATATTATCGTTGATAATTTAACAGGATATAATGTTAAGACAAAATTTATGGGTTTTGCACAATTACCCAAAAAACCTATTAGAAGAATAGATATAAGATTTTTAGGATACGAGTCATATTTTCCGGCATTGCTTTATTTTACAGGATCAGGCGTTTTCAACCAAAAAATGCGTCTTGTTGCAGAATCAAAAGGATATTTACTTAATGAATACGGATTGTATAAGTTAAAAGGGAATAAAAAAATTAAAATTCCTGTATCATCTGAACGGGACATATTTAATATTTTAGGATTACAATATTTAGAACCAGAGGAGCGAGAAATTTAATTTTTGCATAATGGGCAAATAATTCCATGTTTGTTATGTGAAAATGTTATTAAATTATATTTTTTACAATAATGGTTATGTAATTTATATTTTGTTGTAGATGTATTATTGATATTTATATATATATGTTTATTTGTATTAATAAATTCATATATGTTTTCCATATTTTTATTTTCAAAAAATTTTAGAATATAATTATTATGTACCCCATTAATCCATTTATTTATATTAAAACATGATAAATCACATGAGCATTCGGCAAATAATTTTATGTTATCATCATTATATTCTCCAACTTTAGTTCTACATTCGACACATCGTAAATCGTTATTATATTCATTTAATGTGTATAATTGTACGTCATTATCCAAATATTTAAAATCACTTAATTTATCAATATTAAATAATGTAATATCTTTTGTTAATTTATAACTATTTAATAAAATATCAGGAATTGTTATAAAATTAATATTAATTTGTTCAATATTTGGCAGTTCGAAATATTCTAATTGATATATCATCGCGATATGCAAATACTTTAATTTACACATTTTTATTTTTTCTCGTGTATCAAAATATCGTTCAACATTTTCATTACACGAAAAATATATTAAATTATTCATTTCATTTGGAATTTTAACATCACAATTTAATAATGTCAATTTTTTAATATTTGGCATTTTTTCTATTGGAAATATATTAATATAAGCATTTTCATATGATGGAATTACACAATTTTCCAAATTTATATTTGTTAAATTTGGAAAATTATATTTGACTATTAGAATTATTTTTTTATTCTTTTCAATTGGTTTTAATGTTAATTTTTTCAAATTATTAGTTGGTGGTAATTTTATAGGGATATATTTATTTCTGTGATTAATTGTCAAATTTATTTCATATAAATTTGTATATGTTTGTGGTAATATATCATTACAATTGGTAATCATTATATTATTTAAATATAAACTTAATGGATTCAAATTATTTGGCAATTCCATTTTCAAAAAAAATCCTTGTTCATTTATTGAATTTATTTTTAATTTAATTAAATTTATATAACGACGAATATCACATGATGTTCCTAAATATTGTAAATTTAGAACATCGATTTTTTCTTCATTATTAGAAAATTTCGATATTGATTTTCCTTTATAATTAATTTCTTTACATGAATTTTCATTTAAAAAAAATTTTCCCCATTCAAAACATGTATAAATCAATGATTTTTTATTTATATAATCAATTTTAATATTATTATTTTTTTTATTTTTGATATCATTTTTCCAAATAAAATTATCAACATTCCAAATATATGGAACAAAATAAAATGAAATAATATCATGAGGTAAAATATTCCAAATATTTTTAATATTAAAAATATTCATTAGATTTAAAAAATAAAAAATAAGAAATTAAAAACCGCAAAATGAAAATATCTATATAATAAAATAATTTATGAATTTTATATTATAAATTATATTTAAATATTATTAATAATGTGTTTGATAATAAATTAGAACTTAATTAAAAATAAAAAAATTAAAATTTTAATTCATTGGATATTCCATTAAATTATGTTTTAATATATCCTATCCATATGGTTAGTAAAAAAACCAAGTATCGCCGTTCCGAATATCGTGCAAGAAAAGGGACAACTTAAAATATTTATATATATTTTTCTTTTTTAGACGCAAATAAAAATTTTTATTTTTATAAATTAAAAAATATATATAACTTTTTATGAATGGAATTTAATTTTATAATAAATTTATATTTATTTTCAAAAGTTATATTTATTAAATTTTGTAAAAAAAAAATTGAAATTTTAAATATCTGGTATATCTATTTGTAAATAGATTATTATCATGTTTGATAATATATATTTTTAACTTCATTTAATGTATTTTCCCATACTTTTATTAATGACTAATTGAGGTATGGAAAAATACATTAAATGAAGTTAAAAAAATATAAAGAAAACCTTATTATCTTTATGTTTAATTTTTTACATTTGTTTTATTTATTTTTTATTTTTATAATTAACTTAAAAATATTAATATTATTGACTAAATAATTTTTATTCTTAATATAATTATAAATTATTGTGTTATTTTTATAATAATCGTTTTTGTATTGAATATGGAGATTATAATATTTAATTAACAAAGAAATAAAATGTTTGTTAATATTTATCAATATTTTTAGTAGCATTTATTTTTCATCAAAAATATTTTTTTATATTACAAAGTAAATCCTTATTTAAGAAATAAATAAATCTTATTACTTTTAAATGATAATAAAATGTATTCGCTTAAATAATATATTTTTCATTCTAATACCAATTGTATTTTTTCACTTTGTGTTAATGAAATATCTATTAATATAAATAATGAACTATTATCTTAATTGTCCATTAAATTAAAAATATAAAATATAGGAATTAAATTAACACCTTTAATATAAAAAAAATTGAAAATTTTATATAAAAAAAATATAATTATATATAATAAAATGGATAATTATAAATATGTTGGTCCCCATTTAAAACCACTTGTCAAATGGAGTGGAGGTAAAAGTGACGAAATTAAATTTTTCGAAAAATATATACCAAAACATAAATTATATATAGAACCATTTATAGGTGGCGGTGCTTTATTTTTCCATATTAATCCAAAAAAAGCCGTAATTAATGATATTCATAAAGAATTAATAATATTTTATAATGAAATTTCTAATGGTAATAGTAAAAAAATTTATAATTTTATGAAAACACATCCTAATGATGAAAAAACATATTATAATGTTAGAGATAATTTAAAGTCTAATAATAATTTGGATAAAGCAAAACAATTTTATTATTTAAGGAAAACATGTTTTAGGGGTATGTTACGATATAATAAAGATGGAAAATTTAATATTCCTTACGGAAAATATAAAAAAATTAATTTTTCTGATTTAAAAAATAATAATTATGAAAAATTATTAAATAGAACTAAAATAAAAAATTTATCTTTTGAAGAAATATTTAAAAAATATAATTCTGATGATAATTTTATGTTTATAGATCCGCCATATGATAGTGAATTTACCGATTACGGGTATTGTCAATTTGGAAAAAAACATCATAAAAAATTAGCAAAATTATTTAAAAAAACAAAAAATAATTGTTTAATGGTAATAGGAAAAACAGATTTTATATGTAAATTATATAAAGATTATATTGTGGAAGAATTCGACAAAAATTATAAATTTAAAATCCATTCGGGTCGGGTTGGAAAAGAAATAAATAATAAACATTTAATAATAACTAATTATGATATTTAAGCAATTCAACAAATTTATTTAAAAATTTTTTATAATTTTTTTCATTTTTAAATTCTTTTTGTGTTTTTATCCCTAATTTAGATAAATATTCATTTATTCCAACTAAATTTTTAGATATTTTTTTATATTTATACAAAATTTTCGATGTCATATCTCTTATATTAATATATCTTAATCCAACAAGAAACATTTTTATTTTATATTTTTTATATTTTTCTTTCAAATTATTTTTAATTTCAATACTTTTTTTAATTGTTCCTTTAGTTTTTTCTGTATCTAAATTTAAATTTGCTTTTAATTCGGCATAATAAATTATTTTATTTTTTTTATCGATAAATAAGTGATCTGTTTCTTTTTTATTTTTAATATTTGTTTTTTCTTTTATATTTTTAAAATGGGTATTTTTTAATATAAATTTTGATAATAAATTTTCCATTCTAATACCAAGTTGTATTTTTTCGCTTTGTGATAACGGAATATCTACTAATATAGATAATGAACTATCATCTCGTTTATTTGTTTTAAATTTATTTTTATTTTTATTTGTAAAATTATATAAAATATTATCAAGAGAAATACACATTTAATAATAATAATATTTATATATATTATAAAAATCAATTTTTTCAAATACTAATATTTATAAAATAAAAATATTTACATTGATAGAATTATCTATAATACTAATATTTTCCTCAATAATTTTTGTACATTTTCCATCATAAAATCCCATAACAGGACATAATAATTCTTTTTCAAGAAATTCATGATTATTCATAATAATATTTTTAAATTCTGCATTTGTATCATATTTAATAATAATTTTATCCCATAAATGTAATCCATTATTTTTTCTAATTTTTTGTGTATTATTAACCAATAATTTTAACATATGTGTATTTTTAATATTATCATTATATGTTTTATCAATTCCAACAAAAAGTTCATTAGTATAATAAATTTTATAATTTTCACAAACTAACGTGGGTTGTGCTTCAATAATAATATCATTTTTTTCAATCATAAATTCATCAAGTTCATAACTATTAATTTCATCATTGTAAAATTGTTTTAATATTTCTTGTGGAATTCCGATTAATTTATTTTTAACAATTTGTGTATTTGTTTTAAATTTTTTTCCAAATGTTTTAAAATTTTGTTTAACATTATATATAATATCATAATTGTCATTATATTCAATTTCAAAACAATTTGCTTCTTTTAATAATAAATTATGAAATTGTTTAATATCATTAATAAAATTATTATTTGCATGGGCAATAATAATTTTAGATAACGGAACTTTATTTGAAGCAAATTTAGTGTCTTGTCTTAATCGTCTAATAATTTGAATTAAATCTTGAATTCGTAAAACTGATGTTATAATATCATTATTAAAAATAAATTCTGTAATATTAGGATAATTACATAAAAATACTGATTCAATATTTCTAAAATTAATATAATATATTTTTATTCTTTGAAAAATATATTCACTTAGAAAAGGCATAAATGGAGCACTAATAATACAATAATTTAACACAACAAACAATAAAATATTTAATGATTGTATTTGTTCTGCTTCTTCTTTTTTTCCTTTTAATCTATCTCTATTTAATCTAATATACCAATTAGTTAATTCATTGATAAAACCAATAACATGATTTGTTGCATCATCGATTTTATAATTATCCATAGAATTAACCACATCATCTAATAATTTTCTAATTTTTGAAATAATCCAAATGTCAAGAATATTATTAGTATCCAAATTGATAATAAATTCATTTCCATGTGATTCATAAGTTTGAATATGTTCCAATAATAATTTAATTGCATTAATATAAGGAATTATTTTTTTTTTAGTTTTATTAATATTATTTTCATCAAAATAAAGTGGCTCTGCACGTAATAATGGAGAAGATAAGAAATATAATCTAATATAATCTGAACCATATTTTTTAACCAATTCCATCGCATCACAATAATTTTTTAATCTTTTTGAAAATTTATTTCCATTTTTATCCAAAATCATTCCAGTAATATTTACATTTTTATATGGAATTTTATCAAATAACATTGTTGATAAAATTAATAAATAATTAAACCATAATTTATATTGATCTAATCCTTCAACAACATAATCATTAATATATAATTCTTTGTCATCAATATATTCACGATTTTCGAACGGATAGTGATATTGCGCAAAAGTTGATGCTCCTGACTCATACCAGCAATCGAGACAGGATTTAATTGGATATAAAATATTTCCAGTAGTTTTTGACACTATTCGTAAATTCCAAACAAAATCAGTATGAATATTTGTTGGTCTTTCTGTTAATTCACATAATTCCATTAATTCATCAATTGAACCAATACATATTGTTTCTGTAAAATTTTCATCAGTAAAAATTGGAATTGGTGTTCCAAAAATATGATTTCTCGAAATGCTCCAATCATTAATATTATTAATCCAATGTTCATATTTTTTTCCAACCCATTCTGGATTCCAATTAATTTTTTTATTATTTTCAAGTAATTTTTCTTTAATTTGTGTTACAGCAACAAAATATGACGGTGAAATTTTGAAGAATAATTTTGTGTCCGTTCGCCAACAATGTGGATAGTCGTGTGTAATTGTTTGAATTCTAATAATTTTTTCTTCATGTTTTAAATCATTAATAATAAATTCATCTGCATCAAAAATTAATTTTCCAATATATTTTCCTGATTTATATGTTCCATCATCATTTACAATACATAAATTTTTGATTTGTTCGTATGTTAATAAATTATTTTTAATTACAACATTATAATCATCTTCTCCATGACACGGATTGATATGCACACATCCTGTTCCAATTTCATTATCTAAAACGTAATCATCACAAATAATATGGTGATCATTGTGAATATGTTGTAAATCATCAAATAATGGAATATATTTTTCACCGATCATTTCGTGTCCCATTTTATAATATTCAATAATTGGATCTTCAAATTGTAAATTATTTACACATTTATCACTTACGATATACCATTTATTTGTTTTTTTATCATATACTTTAACATATTTTGCATTTGGATTGACACAAATATGTGTATTCGTCAATAATGTATATGGCGTTGTGGTCCAAATAATGATATTTAAATTAGAATCATTTAATAATGGTATAACAACATAAATTGATTTTGTATTGATTGATTTGTATTCCAATTCAGATTTTGACCACGAGCAACGACATGTATATGAAAATGATAAAATTTTATATCCGTAATAAATAAGATTTTTTTCGTATAATTGTTTAAAACTCCACCAAACTGATTCCATATAATTTAAATCACGTGTTTTATAATTATAATCCATGTTAAGCATACGTCCATTTAATTCAAAAAATTCTTTCCAATGTGTATTGACAACATTATCAATTGCTATATTGCATTCATCATTAAAACGTTTTAAACCATAATTAGTTATTTCTTCGAAAGAATGTAAATTTAATTTTTCATTCATATATTGTTGAATTGGTGAACCGTGATTATCCTGACCTATCATGTTTTGAAAATAATAATTATTCATAGATTTGTAATGAAATTGGCTTGATTTTATATATGATTGTAACGCATGACCTAAATGAAGAGATCCATTAATATTTGTGAAGATTGGACCATCTAAAAAATAATAAATTTTTAATTTCCGCGTCTGAATTTTTTCATAAATATTGTTATTTTTCCAATATTCATTAATAAGAGATTCGGTATTATTTGATGTTAAATCAATATTAAATTCCATTTTAAATATAATATATTAAATAAATAATTCAATAAATTAAAATTTCAATTTTTTTTATAGATTAAAATAGTCTTTATATTCTTGCACAAATTTTTCCCATTTTTTTCTTATTTCTTTATTACTCATTATAAAACTTTTCTTTTTATAATTTTCTTGTTGATGAGAAATCCATTTACCTAATTTTTTTATTTCTTGATTTTTATCATGTTGTGATGGACGTTTATTATGTTTATCAATATATTTTTTAACTTCTTTTAATGTTTTTTCCCATAATTCTTCATTTGATATAAAATATTTTGCATAATCTTCAATAAATTTTTCCCATTTATTTCTTATTTCTTTATTACTCATTATTTTACTTTTCTTTTTATAATTATTTTGTTGCATATAAATCCATTTGCCTAATTTTTTTATTTCTTTATTTTTATCATATTGTGATGGACGTTTATTATGTTTATCAATATATTTTTTAACATCATTTAATGTTTTTTCCCAGAATTCTTCATTTGATAGAAAATATTTTGCATACTCATCAATAAATTTTTCCCATTTCTTTCTTATTTTTTTATTACTCATTATTTTACTTTTCTTTTTATAATTTTTTTGTTGATCACTAAGCCATTGACCTAATTTTTTTATTTTTTGATTTTTATCATGTTGTGGTGGACGTTTATTATGTTTATCAATATATTTTTTAATGTCATTTAATCTTTTTTCCCATAATTCTTCATTTGATATAAAATATTTTGCATAATCTTCAATAAATTTTTCCCATTTATTTCTTATTTCTTTATTACTCATTATAAAACTTTTCTTTTTATAATTTGTTTGTTGATTAAAAATCCATTGACCTAATTTTTTTATTTCTTGATTTTTATCATGACATGAAGGGCGTTTATTATGTTTATCAATATATTTTTTAACTTCTTTTAATATTTTTTCCCATAATTCTTCATTTGATATAAAATATTTTGCATAATTTTCAATAAATTTTTCCCATTTTTTTCTTATTTCTTTATTACTCATTATAAAACTTTTCTTTTTATAATTTGTTTGTTGATTACTAAGCCAATTACCTAATTTTTTTATTTCTCGATTTTTATCATGTTGTGGTGGACGTTTATTATGTTTATCAATATATTTTTTAACTTCTTTTAATCTTTTCCCCCATATTACTATACCCCATCTGTCACAAACTATTGTCTCAAAATTTTTCTCAAATTTACTAAAATCTATTTTTATATTGCTATATTTTTCTATATCTTTTACGTCAATATTAAATTTTCTATTAGTTCCATTTATTTTTTTACCATCCCTAATAATAAATTCATCTGTTATTCTATCATCCGTTGTTCCTATTGATTTTAATACCGCCTTTATTGTTATAAAATCATTGTTATCAAATATATTTTCATTTTCTTTATTAAATTCAACTACACTTGGCAATAATATATTTCCTAATTTTTTACCTTCACTTTTCCTCAAACATCGCCCGATACTTTGTATAATATCTATCACTGAAATTTTATTATCAACAAAACATACACAATCAACTTCTTTAATATCAACTCCTTCAGTAAAAATTCTTGCACTGGATATAATACTTATTTCGTCCTTAATAAAATCATTAACAACTTTTTTTCTCTTTTTCATATTTGATTCGCCAGTTAGATAATAACAATTACAATTAATTTTCATTAATTCTATAAAATTTTTCAATAAATTATAAAAATTATTTGCATTTGCGTTAGTATTATTAAAAGTCAATATATGTTTTAATCCATAATCTTTTATACAACGACATACTAAATAAGCACTCATATAATATTTCATTTCTATTTCTTCATCGCATAAATTCTTATCAATAACATATTTATTTTCTTTCAACATTGATTTATAACATTGTTTATTTATTAAAGGGCATATAATTTTATAATCACATAATTGTTTATCCTCAATTGCTTTTTTTAACGAATAACTAAATACAATATTCCCATAAATATTTTTATCGTCCATTGATAAAATATTTAATTCATCGTCATCGCTAAATTCGTTATTTCCTTTGTAAATTTTCTCTGTTGTTGTAGTAAATAATCTTTTTTTAATTTTTAGTTCATTATTTAATAAACTCGAAAATGTGCGATTACTATTTCCCAATGTTTTATGTGCTTCGTCATATATACACATATCTAATTTAATTTTATTTCTAATTAAAACATCACATAATATATCAGATGATTGATAAGTTGTAATAATTATATATTTATTATTATTAGTCAAAAAATTTTGTATTTCTTCTTTATTTGTAGTTAAAATTAAACCAATATCAGGTTGTTCTTTAATTTCTGCATCAGAACCAATTAATAAATATTTACGATTATTTATCATTTCACTCCACGTATTATAAACTTGGGATAACAAATATAACGAAGGTACTGCAATACAAACGTTATTAAAATTTAATTTTTCATAAATCCAATAACAAACTAATGTTTTACCAGTCCCACACGGCATATATAATCTTCCTTTGTCATTTTCTTTAAAATAATTAATTGCTTTATTTATTATTTCATTTTGGTAATTTCTTGGTTTGAAAATTATTTTTTTATATTTTTCTTTAAATAAATGATTTTTAATTAAAGTAAAAGTATTTATTGAAGTTTCTTTTAATGTGTGATATAAAATATTTATAACATTTGGACATTTGTCAATATATTTATTTGGATTAATAGTATTGGAAATAAAAATACCTTTTTTAAATTTATTAGAAATTCCGAAGGTCAATCCGAAAAAAGTGCTTAATTCTTTCCAATTTATTTCAATATCTTTATTTTTTCTATATTTGCATTGAACAGCATAATATTCATTATCAAAAGTTTCTAAAATAATATCAATACCAATATCTATATTTGGAATATTTAATTGTTTTATAATTTTAAATGGAGTATCATTTAATAACCAAGAATGTTTTATAAAATTAATCCATTTATTATCAAATGTAAAAAATAAACCACAAAAATATTCGAAATATTTACCTTTTTCGTCAGTTGTTAAATCTTTTAATTTATCATCAAATTCATTATATGTATTACATTGCTTTATGATGCTTTTAAATTTCTTATCCATTATTAATATAATATATGATATTATATTAATATGATTTCAATTTTTTATTTTATTAATATTTTGAAATAAAATTAAAGACGATATGTATTTTTTGATTATTTTTTAAAATATTATTTAATTAAAAATTCTTGGCTATTAAGCAAATATCCTTAAAAATATAATTATATTTTTAATTATATAATAACTTTAAATTTTATTATTCGTAAATTTCAATTATCATTATTATTTTTCGTATTTAAATATTTAGTTTTATATTTAATATATTTATTTGACAATTTTATTATTTCTCCTAAATAATTATAATTTGATCCTTTTTGTTCAGTTTTTTTTTCATATATAGGCTCCCCTTCTTCATCATATTCTGGCTCCCAATCGTAAACCGCAATAATTTTTTTATACATAGTGCGTATATCATCATTGATATCAACCTTATATTTTTCGAAATTATATAATAAATTGGCAAACATTGAAGAATTTTTATTGAATTTTTTAATATTTATTTCATTATAAAGTTTCTCAATAACATTTGCAAAATTTTTATCTTTTTCATTTATTTCCGAAATATCAAAACTTTTTTTAAAATATACAATACTTTCATATTTTTTTCTGACATTTTCATCATTTATGTTAGTATCTAATGAAAAATTTTTTAAATATTTAATCATTTTATTTATAAAATCAAAATTTTCCCCTAATAAAATTTTAAAATCATCTTTTTTTATTTTATATAATATATATCCTATTATGTCATAAGGAACACTTTCTATTATACTTATCAATGCATCATATGAAACATCACCATTCGTTTCTTCAGTATCTTCCATATTATTATTTATATAATTTATATTTTTTTTATTATTAATTTCAATTTTTTTTTTATGATAATCATTAATATTAAAATCTATTGGCTCCATAATTTCGATATGTCCTGCTTTTTGTATTTTTTTATTATTTCTCAAATATAAAAGTATTTCTTTAATTTTTTTTTTAACAATCGAAATGAAATCTATTGTGTCATTTTGAACACATAATACATATTGTTTATTTTCAAATTTTGTTTTAAAAAAAATAAATTTTTCACTAATTACCATAATTTTATCATTATCCAAATAATGCGTTGCATATAAAAAACAATATTCGTCGATTGTTTGAAAATATGTTAAATTGCTATTATTAAATATGTGTAATTGGGCATAATCTCCTAATCTTTTTAAATGACAACCTGCTAATATATATTCTCCTAAATATTTTATTAATTGTTCTTTATTTATATTATTTTTCATAAATAAATCAAAATTTTTAAAAAATTCCGATTGTATTTCAGAAATAATTCCATTTATTGAATTATTTAATTTATAATAATTATTATTAAATTTTAAAGAATATATATTTTTTTCATCCTGTTTTTCGAAAAAAATACTATAATATTGTTCTATATTTTTATTAATATTAAATATAATTTCATTATTTACTATATTAATATTTATATTATTTCCATTATAATTATCAATATTTATTTTATTATTGTTCAATATCAAATTTTCTCTTACTTTTTCATTATCACAATTACATCCTGCTTGATCTATTACTTTTTTATAGGGACATACGCATTCTTCCATATTAAATAATTTAGGTGTTTCATTATATATAATATTTTTATTTATTTTAAAATGTTCGAAAGCATTATCATTACCTTCAATTTTCATTATATTAAATTTTTTAAATAATTTTTTTTTAATTCTATCTGTATTTATATTAATAATTTCGTTTTTTTTAATAATAATATCTAATATTTTTTTATTCTTGATATATTTAATTATTATATTTCTAATCATCATGACAAAATTTTTATTATATTTGTTAATTCGTTTGTTGGTAAAATCATGCAAATTGTCTAATATATAAATATCTTTAATATTATTTATTGGTTTGTATTTTTCAATAGAAACTTTATATTTTTTATTAAAAATAAAATTTAATATATCTTTATATATATCCATTTTATTTATTAATAAATCAAATAAAATTTTAAATTTTGTTATAATTAAATCATCAAATATTAATTTATATTTGCTTGATAATTTTTTGGAATTTTTATTTATAAAATTTATATTTTCATTTATATTATTTAATTCTATTATTAATTTATTATTCATATATAATAAAAACAATTATAATTTTTATTATAACAAAAAAAAATGAAAAATAAAAAGGGCACATTTAATAAATGCAGACTTAAATGGAGCAATAAATAGAATGAGAAAAGTAAATAAAGAAAATAAAAGGAAAGAAATTATATAATCCTAAAATAATATCAATAAACTAAAGAAGATTTAATTCTCTAGCAGAAAAATATCATAAATCACATGTTATGAAATCTTACAATTTTATGGTTATATAAACATATTCTAATTTTTCAGTAAATTTCAATTAATTATTCTTATTTTTTAGTATCTAAATATTTTGTTTTATATTTAAAATATTTGTTAGATAATTTTACCATTTCTCCTAAATAATTATATTTTGAATCCACATATTGTGGTTTTTCATATATTGGCTCTCCTTCTTCATCATATTTGGGTTCTTTATTATATATTTTACTTATTTTTTTATACATTACACGAATATCATCATTAATATCAATATTATATTTTTCGAAATTGTATAATAAATTAGCAAACATTGAAGAATTCCTATTAAATTTACCAGTGTCAATTTCATTGTAAAGTTTTTCAATAATATCTGCAAATTTTTTGTCTTTTTCATTTAATTCATTTATATCAAAATATTTTGTAAAATAAACTATACTTCCAAATATTTTTCTAACATTTTCATCTTCTGTATCCGTATCTAATGAAAAATTTTTTAAATATTTAACCATATTGTCTATGAATTCAAAATTTTCTCCTAATAAAATTTTAAAATCATTTTTTTGGATTTTATACAAAATATAACCCGTAATATCGTAAGGGACACATTCTATTATATCAATCAATGCCTCATATGATACTTCATTATTTATTTCTTCATTGTCCGACATATTTTTATTTATATAATTATAATCTATATTTTTTTCATTGTCAATTTCAATTTTTTTTCCATAATAATTAGTTATATGTGGGAATACATGTTCGACAATTTGAATATGTCCTGCCTTTTGTTTTTTTTCTTTTAAATGTGAAAGTATTTTTTTTATTTTTTGTTTGACAATTTCAACAAAATTTATTATAATATTTTTAACGCGCAATAAATATACTTTATTTTCAAATTTTGTTTTAAAGAATAAAAATTTATTTCCGATTATCATAATTTTATCATTTTTCAAATAATATGTAGAATATAAGAAACAATATTCATCAATTGTTTGAAAATATGTTAAATTACTATTATTAAATATATGTAATTGCGCGTAATCTCCTAATCTTTTTAAATGGCAACCTGCTAATATATATTCTTCTAAATATTTTATTAATTTTTCTTTGGTTATATCATTTTTTATAAACAAATGGAATTTTTTAAAAAATTCCGATTGAATTTCTGATATTATTCCATTAATTGAATTATTTAATTTATAATAATCATTATTAAATTTTAATGAATATATATTTTTATCGTATTGTTTTTCAAAGAAAATATTATAATATTGTTCTATATTTTTATTAATATTAAATATAATTTCATTATTTATTATATTGATATTTATATTATTATCATTATAATTATCGATATTAATTTTATTATTATTCAAAATTAATTTTTTTCTCACATTGGTATCATCACAATTACAACCCGCTTGGTCTATTACTTTTTTATAGGGGCATATACATTCGTTCATATTAAATAATTTAGGTGTTTCGTTATATATAACATTTTTATTTATTTTAAAATGTTCAAAAGCAATTTCATTTCCTTCTGTTTTTATTAGATTAAATTTTTTAAATAATTTTTTTTTAATTTTATCTGTATTTATATTAATAATTTTATTTTTTTTAATAATAATATCCAAAATTTTTTTGTCTTTAATATATTTAATTATTATATTTCTAATCATCATAACAAATGTTTTATTATATCTATTAACCCGTTTATTAGTAAAATCATGTAAATTATCTAATACATAAATATCTCTTATATTATTTACTGGTTTATATTCATCAATATATACATTATATTTTTTAATAAAAATAAAATTTAATATATCTTTATATTTTTCTGTATTATTTATTAATAAATTAAATAAAATTCTAAATTTTTTTATAACTAAATCATCAAATATTGATTTATATTTATTTGATAACTTTTCATAATTTTTATTAATAAAATTTATTTTTTCATTTATATTATTTAATTCTTTTTTAAAAATTTCATTTATTTCTATCATATTATTATAATAAAAACAACTAAAATTTTTATTATAATATTAAACAAAAATTTTTATTTTTTAAATCCATTGATATTTTAATTTTATTTTATTATTTTTTGCTGTATTAAGAAATAGATTTTTAATATATTCGTAATCTGGTTCTTCAGTAAATTTTAATAATCTAGCATATCTTATAATATCAAAAAAACATTTAGGAACATTATTATATTCTTTCGCTAAAAAATCTGTCATTTTTTTTTTATCACCAATATCAGTAAATTTTTTATCATTTTTATTACGATTTTTTTTATAACCTTGCCATGGTAATACACCTAAAAAAAAATATAATAACATATATCCAACTGATTCAATATCGTCACGTCTGGAACATTCCATTCCCATATGAACATTTATACTGGCATAACGCGCTGTCCCAACTAACGAATTATTAGTATATAATTTTATATGTTTTCCATGTTTTTCATATTTTTTTGATAAACCAAAATCCATAATATATAATTGATTTGGATTTGATTTCCCAATTAAAAAATTTGCCGGTTTAATATCACGATGAATATACCCATATTCATGTAATTTTTCTAATAATGATATTGCATCAAATCCAATTTTTAATATTGTTGCTAAATTAAATTTCTTTTTTGCCGAAATAAATAAATTTTCTAAATTTTCTCCTAATAATTCCATTACTAAAATATTGTAATCTCCAGTTTTTGGAAATGATGTTCTCATAAAATCATAAATTTTTGGAATTCCTTCAATAAATCCATTATTATGCAAATTATTATAAATAATATATTCTTCTTTCAATTTGCTTTTTTTATGATGTTTTTTTTGTTCTGTTTTTATTGCGTAATAGTTATTATCGGAATCTATTGATAAATAAACATCACCGAATGAACCTGAACCTATTTTTTTTATAATTATATATTTATTGCATAATTTATCATTCATATAATTATTTTTAATATATATAAAAAACTTTAGTTTTAAACAAAAAAATCATTTATAAATAATGATATATTGTTTTATCAAATAATAAGGTTTTGTATATTATGAAAGTAAATAAAATTAATTAAACCCTTCCAGAATATAATTTGTTTAATTTTATAAATGTATTTTAAATACAAATCTTATGCATATAAAAAAAATTGAATTTTAAATATCATAAATATTATTGTTTATATTAAAAATGGTTAACGTATGGCGTATTATAATTAAAGAAATATTATATTTATATGATAGATTAATTATAAGAGGAATGACGCTTGGTTCTGACCTTACACCACACGAATTATTGCGATATAAAATTGATTATTCGTATGAATTATTTGAGCGTATGTTTAAAAATTGTTTATTTTCCCATTTAATATGTGATGGAAATATGGAAAACTATAAAAATTGGATGCTTCGTGGAAAAAAAGGAGAAATTGGAAATGTATTTGATAGTAATTGTGAATATGATGATTATGATCGTTATGATGACGAAATTGGTAATAATGATTTTTGGGATCATTCTTGTATAAAAGTTAATAACAATCAAACGTTACATAAAAAATTTATTAACAGCCAATGTTATTTTTGTAAATATGGTTGTGCTGGTTCTAATTTTATACATATTTTTAAATATAGAAGATATTTACCGGCTTATGACGCGGCAAATGATTATTTCGGATCAATGGGACGAGCAGACACACATGTGTATAAAATAGAAAAAAAATTGGCGCAACCATTTTTGGATAATATTTCGAAAATTCTTTTAAAATATAGTAAAAAAAATCTTCCGAATTTAATTGATGATTATTTTTTTAGTATTGATAAAAAAAAATTCACATGTATTTGTAAAAACATATTAAAAAAAAATATATGTAAAATCTAAAATATTTAATTTAACAAAAATTAAAGTTTTGATATTAATGTTTAATTTATATATTGTTTTTATTATAATGTGGTGTTCAATTTGAACATAATTATTCTTTATATAATATATACTTTTTTTTATTTTATCATACAAATATGATAATTAAATATAAATTTATTGAATATTATAAAAGACAGATGTTCGTTTTGATTTTGGTACGAACACAGATGCTTCCGGATTAAATGTTATTTTTTTGGGAATAATGTTTTGTGATTGTGTTATTTGAATATTTTTCTCTTCATCTTCATTATCTTCATCTTCATTATCTTCATCTTCATTATCTTCATCTTCATTATCTTCATCTTCATTATCTTCATCTTCATTATCTTCATCTTCATTATCTTCATCTTCATTATCTTCATCTTCGTTATCTTCATATTTTTCATAAATGCCGTCATAAGCACCATTGAAATCGTCAATCCCACGATAGTCAAACCAATCACTAATATCGAATCTTCTAAAAATAATATTATAGTCGTCACTACGATAATTACTAATACCATCATCATTATAATTATCGTCATCATCAATATATTTTTTTTTGTTTTCAAAATATGTGCAATATTTATTTTTTCCATACATTTTTGCGTTTTGAATTAGATCATTTTTATTTTTTTCTATGATGCTTCTTTTTATTTTGATAAATTTATTTATATTTACCTTTTCTTGTGTTTTTTTGCATATTTCTTGCCATTCATCGTATTCATACAAACTCCCTCCATAAACAGAATATCGCGCATTTGATATTTGATCAATATCAAGATTAGGAATATATGCGCATACATCGTACCTGTCATTCACGTCATCAATTTCAAAAACATTTGTGTCAATATCAAGTTTTTTATAATATTTTCTTAAATATTTTATATTTAATGCAACATATTTTAGAATTGTTTCATTTTTAATTTTTTTAACGATTTTTTTTTGTAAACGATAATCTGCACATAATCCAATCATAATATTTTCCATATTTTTTTCTGTATTTTTATTTATTAGATATTCAAAAGCTAATATAAAATTTGTGTCGTCATTTAATGAAGTCAAAAAATCTATAAATTTTACATTGACGACACTTTCCCTATTATAATTATAATTACCCCACACATTGCAATAATTATTTCTATACAATTTGGAATAATAATTAGAATGATTAAAAAATAATTCTTTTTTTTCACGCAAAATACATTCTTTATCGGCAATAAATTGGTCAACAATATTATAAATAATTTTTGTATTAGAATATTTATTGATTAATCTCAAATTCATCATTTCAATACCAACATGTTCATTAATATTGAAAAAATAAAATTGATCAATATAGTTGCCAATAATAATATTGATCACATCTTCACCAAAAAAAGGATAATTAGGCTTCATAACAAAATTTGTGTGTTTCAATTTCAATAGAATTAACAATGAATTAAAATTTCAATTTTTAATTACTATTTAAATCCTATTATTAATTTATTTTTGCTATGAAAATAAAAAAATTAGTTTTTTTAATTTTAAGAAAATCTTTTGTATTATTATATGGACAATATAAAAAAACCAAATTTAATGGTTGACGATACTATAAATAATTTTTTTCATAGATTATCTGAAAAAGTAAATAAAAATTCGATAACAGAGAATATTAATCCATTATACAAGTTTTATAAAAATTATATTGAGGATAATATATTATTGATTATATTATTGTTGATTATGCTTGGGATATTTATATTTTTTAATTATAAAAAAAAACATAAAAGAGAATTCAAAAAAAAAATAAAAAAAAATAAAAATTATTCAGATGAATTAAACGCAATTTTTGACGAAAAAACTAATGTAATGGGATTTGAAGAAAATTAAATCTTTTATTATTATAAATGGATGATAATAATAAAAAAAAAAAAGAAATAGAATGTGAATTATCAATGTTATTAAATATGTATATTTATTTAAAATATAAAAATTCTAATAGTTTGATTATAAAAAATATAAATTTATTAGAAGAACAAATTTATAATGGTACAAAATATAAATTAGACAAAAGTTTTTATTTAACAGGAAAAAAAACTCTCAAACAATGTTTAAAACAAACATTTGAAGACCAAAACTAATAATATTTAAAATATATTTGAAAATATGATTGTTGTTAATATTACCAATATTGATAATATTAATATGATTTGATATTTTTTTGTCATTTATAATATTAATATAATATAATTTTAAATTGGGAGTGTTATAACATGTGATTTTGCTTTAATTCTCTGTTTTTGTTCTAATATATGTAATATTCTTTCTCTGACAACAAACATACTTTTGTGAGCCATATTATTTGCATTTTGATTTTTTTTTTCACATGAACAACAAAAACAACATTTTAATAATCCGGATAAACAACAAGTAGATTTGCTACAGCATCCAGATTTTATTATTTTAAATATCATTGAAATTATTTTTTTAATTTCAGGGGAATTTGTAATATAGTCATGTAGATTTACAAAAAAAATGCATAATATATCTAAATTTGTTTGTCCTCCAGATATACGTCTTGACCATTGTATAAAATTATTTGAACTTAATAATGCTGTTAATATCGCGAATATTATTAAACTGAATATTAAATTATTAAATTCTTCAGTAGTCATGTTTGTTACTTGTTTCTCTAAAATTTTGGAAGCGTAAAGTATCCCGATAAATAATTGTATTAATCCAATATATAAATTTATATTTATTTTATTTAGTTCTTCTTTTAATAACATAATATCATCTATTGTATATGAACCATCCTTATTAACATCAAAAAGTGATGCTAATTTTTCGATAGTTGATGTTATTATATCATCATTTAAAATAACATCTGGTATATTTAATATATTTGCAACATCTTTTATTTTAATCTGTTGTTCGCTATTCCAATTTAAAACAATATTTCTAAAGTTATCTATAATTTCTGTTGTCATTAATAATATATATAATGTATAAATTTTTTATATATTTATTTATATGTTAAATGAAATTATTATAGTTATAATATTGTTAATTTTATTTTTTATGGTTGCGAGTATTCATGTAATCAGGAAAAAAGATGAAAATAAATTAATAGATAGTAAAATTAATACTATTGACGATAATGAAGAAGAAAAGATTATAGAAAATAATATTTTATCATATAAACAATTTATTAATAAAATAATAGAGCCGACAAATGATAATTTTAATAAAGATTTTAATGGATTAAATAAATATATAAAAGATTTTGTTTTTGAAGGAAAAAAATTATGTGATTATAATAAAAAATTTGATGATACGGATACCAAAAAATTTCAGGATAAATTTATAAAATTTCGTGATACTATTTGGGAAGACACTTCTGATGAAAACTATAAATTACAAATAGAAAATCAAAATAAATTTGATAATTTATATGATAATTATAAAAATACAAAAATTAAAAATATATATGACGATTTAACTGGTAATGATTCTTATAATAACAGATGTTTAAAAATGCCTAAATTTGATAACAATTTCTGTGATACATACTATGTCGAAAATGGATTCAGAGGTAAATTTATAAATGATTCATTGATGTGGAAATATGATAATGAAAATATTAATAATGGTTCTGAATTTTTTAATGGGATTTATGCGATAGATAATCCAAATGATAAAAATATGTATATACAAGATAATTACAAAATGTTATAAATTTATTATTTTAAATATATTTTATGTTTGCTAAATAATAAAATTTTATGTATTATTGATGAGAATAGGCTTATTATTTAATTACATTAATCATGATATGTCACTATAAAATAAAAAAAAATTGAAAAATATATAAAATTTATATATAATAAAACATATAAATGCAGGATAACAGAAATAGCACATTATACCAAACAAAACAAGTATTGATTGATTATTTATTTAGTAATGTTGACCTTTCAAAATTTAAATATAGAATTTTGAAAGATCAAAATGATTTACAATTATTATTAAATAACAAATATATGTTGGGATTTAATTATATTGGATATAGTTGTCTTTTAATTTTTATTAAAATTGGAAAAAAATATTATTCGTATTTAATTGACAGAAAAACACTTAATTATTCTAAAAATAAATGTAATATGGAAAATATTAAAATAATTGAAATAAATGTTAAAATAGATTTATCAATTTATAATGGAACTATTTTTGATGGAATATATAATTTTAGCGGAAGAAAAAAAACATTTATTATTACTGATTGCTATTGTTTTAGAGGAAATGATATGGTTATGCGTCATATCAATAACAAAATGATGGAGATTGATACATTTTTTAAAACATGTTATAATAAAGATAATGCAATGAATGATATTCAATTAATAATAAATAAATTACACAAAATTAATGAATTAGAAACTTTAGCAAATAATAATATTAATAGGGATAACAATTTATTAACGAAAGGGATTGTTTTTTATCCGGAAATATCTGACACTAAATTAATATTTCTATTTAATAGTGAAATTAAACAAAATAAAATCAATATTAATGATAATAAAAATAACAAAAATATTATTAAAAAGACAATTTTTAAAGCGAAAACAAAAAAACCTATAATTTTGACATTTTTAATTAAAAAAACACAAATTATCGATACATATTCATTATTTTTATCCGAAAAAATCAATAAAAATGAAAAAAAAATTAAAATGAAAAAAATAGATATTGCATATGTTCCCACAAAAGAATGTAGCAGATTATGTAAAATTTTATTAAATAATGACAATAAATTTGCCCTAGTAAAATGTAAATTTATAACAGATAAACAAAAGTGGATACCACTAAAAGAAGATAAAAAAAAACAATATCCATCATTAATTAGCGAAATGGAAGAAGTAGTTGAAGTTATAGAAATAGAAGATGAAAAAGAAGATTCATAAATAATCTAAAAAATAAATTTAATTTTTTTATATATTCTTTAAATTATGTAAAATATTTGATTGTAAATAATAAACAATTAGTTATATAATGTCCGCCAAATAATATTCAAAATCCATTTATTTTAAGTTATATTTATATATAATTTGAATTCCAATTTTTATAAATTAAATTATATTCATTTTTTTAGTATATTTTTTAATTTCTTTATTAAAATTAAATTTTAAAAATTTTTAAATTTATTGAAATTATTTATTTTTAAATTAATTTTTTTTCTATATTTACCTAAAAAATGTTTCAACTATTTCGATATATTTTTCAAATTATAATCATTTAATAATAAGTTTATTAAATTTTCAAAAAATCATTGTTTTAATATTTCATTTTATTTTTATGTTTACATTCACGCATATCAATATTATTTAAATTTACATATTTAAAAATTTTTCTTAAATTTTTACAAAAGGAACGATTTATTAGTAGCAAAACGGCTAATAAATGTTAAAATTTAATTCTTTCAAACAATTTAATTTTTTTTATATTTGGTATTTTTATTAAATTTTTACAATTATTACAAAATAATTCTTCCAAACAATTTAATGTTTTCGGAATTTCACTAATATTAGTATCTCTACAATTCAATTTTTTTAATGTTTTTATTTCTGGAATTTTTATTAAATTTTTACACCAAGAACAAATTAATTCTTCCAAACAATTTAATGTTTTCGGAATTTCACTAATATTAGTATCTCTACAATTCAATTTTTTTAATGTTTTAATTTCTGGA
>Ga0209417_1000472_pt1 | contig 95437 bp, 68 predicted proteins | sample RifGroF2_FD_184002 | JGI IMG/M metagenome (GOLD analysis project Ga0209417, IMG submission 184002) | Groundwater microbial communities from Rifle, Colorado, USA - Groundwater F2 (SPAdes) (version 2) | ecosystem: Environmental > Aquatic > Deep subsurface > Groundwater | place: Rifle, Colorado... | reverse complement strand
TAACCTTTATCGGCAGCTTTACCCCTGGAAGTGAAAGTTGCATCTGTCCTGAAATACGGCTCTCGAGTTCTGCTACAAGTATCGGCCAGAGTTCTTTTGGAAGAGCAAGTCTCCCAAGCTGCATTACAGTCCTGGGTCTTGGACCCTTTTCAGTACGGATGGATTCAACAAGAATATGCTTTACATACTCTCTATTCGTCTTACGGTTCTTGGTTTTGATTTCTTTGATATACATATGAAGAAAGCATAATCCGGGAAATGAAAATGTCAAGACTAGCTAATTATATTAGGTACCTACAATACGACTAGTCAGCCTCAAGGCTTTTTAAGGCTTAGCCTCAAATATATTTTTGAAATATTTTTTCAGAGAGGTCTAAAAAACAAAGTCGGGCTAAGAAGGCTGAGTGCAGTTAGGTAATGCACTATGTTACTTCAGTTATTTCCATTTATTAGTGTTAATTTCTTATTGAGTCAAAATAAGTCCGCCTATATCTATTTAAAAGAGATATCAGGCTGGAATCAAGTCTATGGGACTTTCTGTAGCTTATTCTCAAACTAGAAATATCAGTATCATACGGATGTATATTCAGGCAGCCGGCCTTGCCTATTATAGCTGCGCCAAGGGAGGTTGTTTCGACTAGAGGTTCGCCAGTTGGAGAGTAAATAGTGTAAACATCCCTGTCTATAAGTGAAGAAAGGATGTCTCCGAAAAGTTTTCCTTTTGCGCCGCCGCCAGTCAGAACGATTGGTATGTTTCTGTCAGTTGAAATGAGTTCAATATGATGAGAGGTGACAAGAGATGACATTAAATTGCTAAGGGCGAACGCCCTTTCTCCCGAGCTGAAGAAATAACCTTCATTGATTATCCTTCCTTTCAATCCGGGGAAAGGGCCGTGCCCTCTGTTTGACGGGTTGATATTTGGCTGGACAAAACATTTGTTGTTATGTAAAACTTCAGATAGTGTTTTGAGAGAGTCATTTGATTCAAATTTCATTCCGTGCGATTCAATTTGCTCTTTTAGGTATTTGAAATCAGAACCTCCCGCGTACATGCTTGTCAAAACAGGGAACCCGTCAACTGTTCCCTGTACTATTATTCCCTTGCCGAACATATCTTTTGACAGAGGACTAAACGCGCCAATAAGTGCGCCCATTGTCCATGTTCCGATTTCAAGATGTATAAAGGGTTTGCCTTTCATTTTCGGAAAGTTCTGATAAAAACTTGATGCAATCGGAATATGAGAAAAGCATGTATCATGTCCGCCCGGCAACACGGTTGTGTTGTTTGGTAGGTTTAGGAATTGAGCTTTATAGGGATTAATCGTGTCTATCGGTTTATAGGGCAGATGTGTTTGTTTTGGAATGAGTCGGCTAAAGGACTTAATCTTATCGCAGATATTGCTTTTGGTTCCAGGATCTGAGTTGATATTTCTTGCTCCGGAATGGCACATCCAGTAACTGTGTTCATTTCCTGCAAGATTTGCTGCTTCCAGATAACTGCCGAGAAAGTGTCCTGACATAAGAACAGGGTATATAGCCAGCCGTTCGGCTTTTCTAAGAATCTGCGGCCTTTCGAGTTCTTCGAAAAGAAGGCGTTTAATCAGAGTCAAACTGCCGGGAAGAGTTGAAATGGAACCTGTTTCAATGAAAAATTTTATTTCATCCCCGCATAATTCAGCAAATTCTCTGTCAGTTTCAGTGCTATAATTTTGAGTATAAGCTAGAGTATGTTTTCCATCAGCAGAGTCCAGGATTTTGTTATTTGAGTCTATCAGCCCAGCTGAAGCGCCTCTGGAAACAGGCGAAATTACTGCTGCATTTCTTAGCTCCCTGGGGAGTCTGGCAATAGCCGAGTCAAACCATTCAAACTCTTCGGTCGTGGAATTGAAAATCATGCCGTCGATCTTTGCTGTTGGCGTTTCTGTCGAGGAAGAATTCAATTCCAGTAAAGTGTCATAGTCATAAACATTGACTTTTATATTTGTAGCGCCGTCGCATGGAACAATGATAGTCTTCATTTTTATCCAAACTATTAATGCATTTTGACATAGAAACGCAAGATTTTGCGTCTCTTTTGTTGCAAAAATTATAGGTTGAAAGCCCGGACGAGTTCGTCCATTTCTTTCTGGGACATTCCTTCAGGAGTGAAGCCGCTGGCAAGACACTTGAGGTAAATGTTGCAGCCTTTGTTTGCTACATCAAGGAAGTCGAATGCCTCCATGACATCTTTTCCTGCGGCGACTGCGCCGTGTTTCAACCATAGTGCTACATCATGACTTCTCAACCCTTTTACCGTCAGGTCTGCCAGCTCTTCAGAGCCGGGCAGGGCGTAAGGGAGCAGAGCGACTCCTCTCGGGACAAAGGCTCTGACTTCTGGCAGCATGCTCCATATTGCTTTGTTGAATGTTTTTTCATCCTTATTCAGCACAGGGTGATGCGAAAGGCAGATAACTTCAGTAGGGTGAGAATGGATTACCGCGCTATAACCTCTCGGAGATTTTTCCAGGTCGAGATGGAGTTTCATATGGGAAATAAGTTCGCTAGTCGGACGGAAATTCTCTTTGGTAACGCCTCCCCAGATGATGTAATAGCCTTTTACTTCCTTATCAAATTCAATTATGCAGGAAGATTCTTCGGGAATTTCAAGATCTCTGATTCTTTCGCCTGTTCCTGTGACAAAGAATATCTTGCCTGACAGCTCTTTTGGAAAATTTGTAATCTCAACATATCTGCATTTGCTGTAGTCAGGTTTAATTCCTGTTGCCACTTTTGAAAGATTAACAGAAATATTTCCACCATTGCGTTCGGCCCAGCCTTTGTCCCAGATTAGCTCTGCTGCTTTTGAAACTTTCTGTATTTCTTTTTCGATTGAAGCATTCAAAATTGTTTTCATCATATATCAACCTCTCTTTGAAAGTACTTTTTTTTCGTAAGTTTCAACATCCTTCATCCATGCATAACCCACAGGAACATCTTTCTTCATGCAATAATAATCCCAGACAATGCCGAATGGAAGCATTTTAAGCTCTTCAGCAAGAGCAAGGCGCTTTGTAAAATCTCCGGAATCTTCAAGTTTCCTTAGATGTTCCGCTGGTTCGAGCAAAGCAATCAGCAGTGATTTGAGCATACTGCGCGTACCAATAACCCATGCGGCAATTCTATTGATACTGGCATCGAAGAAATCCAGTCCAATGTGTACGCGATCAAAATAATTTCCTCTTGCGACAGCTTTGGAAATATCAAGCAAATCGTCATTGAGTATAACCACATGATCACTGTCCCATCTGACCGGTCGCGAAACATGCAGAAGCAGTGAATCAACGAATAGCAGTGAAGATGATATCTTGTCTGCAATTCCTTCAGTTGGATGAAAGTGTCCGGCATCAAGACAGAGAAGCTTATTGTTCTTAACAGCATAGCCCATGTAAAACTCATGTGAACCGACAACATAACTTTCTGAACCTATGCCGAAGAGTTTGCTTTCAACAGCATCTAGGTTGAATTTAGGGTTAATTTTATCCTTGAAGATTAAATCAAGTGACTCCTTTAATCTTTCTCTTGGGGTATTTCTGTCATAAGGAATGTCCTTGTATCCATCAGGAATCCAGAAATTAGTAACGCAGGTCCTCCCAAGCTTTTTCCCGAAGTCTTCTCCTATTTTACGGCAGGCTATGCCGTGTTCTATCCAGAATTTTCGTACATCTTTATCAATGTGGCTTAGAGTAAAACCGTCTTTTGAATAAGGGTGTGAAAAGTATGAGGGATTGAAGTCCATTCCGATTTTCTTTTCTTTAGCCCAATCAATCCAGTTTGAGAAATGCTCAACCTTTAAATGATTTCTTCCAACTGATTTCTTTCCTGTTTCGGCATATATTGAGTGGAGATTTAGTTTGTGTGTTCCGGGTATCAGCCTCATTGCCTTGTCAATATCAGAACGAAGCTCGTCAGGAGTTCTGGCCTTGCCAGGATAATTTCCTGTAGCCTGAATTCCGTCTCCGGAAAGCCCTCCGCTTAAACTTTCAAAGCCTGTCACATCGTCTCCCTGCCAGCAATGAAGAGAAACAGATATTGAGCTGAGTTTTTTTATGGCAGAATCAGTGTTGATTCCAAATTCTGCATAATGTTCCTTTGCCAATTTATACGAGGTTTCTATATTTTTGCTCATAGTTAAAATTCCTTAAGTAAAATTATTATCAGTCAATATGAAAGACTTCTTCTAGTTCTGTAGAAATCGGGCTGTTGTCAGGATTAGAAGGCATAATATCCTTCATATAAGCCCACCATTTTTTGCAAACAGGCGCATCAGCGATGGCATTCCAACTTTTCTCATTTTCGATTTCAGCGTAACCAAATAAGGCGGAAGTTTCTTTGTCGAGAAATATTGAGTAATTATGAACGCCATGAGCTTTTAAAGTCTCTTCCAACTCTTTCCAGATTGGATTATGCCTTTTTCCATATTCCTGATGATTGTCAGGATTGACACTCATTGTAAACGCTTTTCTTATCATAGATGACCAGATCCTTTATTTAATTTCTTCCAGGCCCAAATGGATGTTCTTGTATTTTTCGTAGCGCTCATGCTCTATCTGTTTCAATGTTTTGCCGGAAGTATCAGGTGCAAAAATTACCCCGATTATAGCACTTATTATAAGAAATATAACCATCAGTGAAGCGACAAAACTGAAACCTTTCGCACTTATCAAGTGAGGAACAAGGAATGTCCATACTCCACATGAGACCCGTACAAAAAAGAACATTATGCCTTGCGATCTGGCACGATATTTTGTAGGGAATATTTCGCTAGCCCAGAGCTGATAGAACGCCTGCTGCCCGATGCCGCAATGAAGGCCGTAAATGATTACGAAAATCAACAATATTACGACAGTAACCGGAGCTACTACAAAAAGTCCCCATGCAAAAATAGCAGCTATTGCGGCAATTGCATAAAGCAGTCGTCTGTTCATTTTGTCAGCATATTTCATGAAAATAAAATAAGTACTTAGAGCAGTGCAGGTAAATAGGAATGCCTGGAGAATTACTGCCTGAGCCTGTGTTACTCCGCCTACAGTCTGGTAAATGAACGGCATCAGGAAACCCATTGTACCTGCCACCATATTCCAGAAAAGATAAATCCCTATCAGGAAAAGCATTGCTTTTAGATTTGGAATAATGAAAAATTCTTTAAAACTTGATTTAGCTTCGACGCCTTTTTCAGCAAGAATTTTTTCACCTTCTTTTTCATCTTTCCAGATTTTTGATTCTGATAGCGAACGGCGCAATTTCCAGGTTATAAATGCAAGCACTAAAAGATGAGCAAAAACTATTCTGCTTCCCAATAATCCAAGATCAGTAAGCGCAAAAGATAAAAGAAGCGTCACTACAGGGCCAATCGCCCAGGCAAGCTGCGCTGTTCCGCAGTGTTTTGCTCGCTGTTCGGCTGGCGCTTCTTCAGCGATGAATGTCCATGAGGCTGGAATGTCAGCGCCGACAGATAAACCTACTATGACATATCCTATAAAGAGCGTTACATAACTGTGGGAAAATATTATAAAGAGCATGCCAAACATGTAGAAAAGCATGTCATAGGTGTAAACAATTTTTCTGCCGTATTTGTCGCATATCCAACCGCCGATAAGAGCGCCGACGGCAGCGGAAATGGCATTTGAACTAAAAGCTGCTATAAGGCCGATTCTCCAGTCTGACATTTTCAGGTATTCCGCCCATAACATGAGGCCTGCCGAACCTGCTACAATTGAACCTGCATCGATATAGTTCGCCATGGCCGCCGGTATTGTGGTTCTCCATACCGATCTATTGCACGATCCTTCCATAAAATATTTTCTCCCTGTTGATTTAATGAAGATTTTTTTGTGCTTTTTTAATTTATTAAAGGGATAATGTTTTTCAATGCTAAATAAAAGTAAAAACAATAAAATAAAAGAAAAAACAATAGATGTAAATATTGAAACACAGATAAAACAAAATATAATTTCTTAAAAATATTTGGAGGATGAAACGTGTTAGGCGCAGAGAGAAGACATTTGGTTATAGAAAAGATAAGGATGAATAAAAAAGTTTATGTGAATGAATTAAGTGAACTTTTTAATATTACCGAAGAGACAGTTCGTCGAGATTTGGAAAAACTTGAAAGCGAAGGGATTCTTAAGCGGACTTATGGCGGAGCTGTGGCTTTTCAAGAGATAAGCGAAGATTTACCTTTTGTTGCCAGGTTTATGCAGAATCCTGAAGCAAAGAAAGTCATAGCACAGAAGGCTGCAGCTTTGATTAAAGATGGAGATAAGCTAGTAGTTGATGCCAGCAGCACTAGTTATCTGCTTCTTGATAAAATAAAGAACAAGAAGAATATTACTCTGATTACAAACTCGATTAGAATTCCTTATGATTTTTCAGATTCCGAAATGCAGATAATATCGACAGGCGGAGAATTGAGGCATAACTCAATGGCTCTTGCAGGTGCTAATGCAAAAAAATCATTACAGAATTATCATGCAGATACTGCGATACTCAGCTGTAAAGCATTATCAATTGAGAAAGGAATAATGGAGTCAAACGAACCGGAAAGCGACCTCAAGTCTGCGATGAGGCATCAGTCTGAAAAATGTGTTCTTCTGGCTGATTCTTCCAAATTCGGGAAAGTAGCTTTTTTAAAGATGCTTGATTTTAAGGATATTGACTATCTGATTACAGATAAAGATCCGGGAAAGAATTGGCAGGAATTTTGTATAAAAGCAGACATAGAACTTATTTTCTGAAGTTTCGGATTTCAAAAAGTTATTTTTTCCTGTCGCAACTCCTTACAGAGCTTTCATTTTCTTTCGTGCAAATTCATTCCACTCATCCGCATGGAATTAAATCAGTTTCGCCTCATATGGTTACCTGAAAATAACAATTCAGATATGGCAGATTGATGCCGTTCAGGGAAATCATTATTTTTGAATTTAATTCCATTTCTCTATCAATGGGTAGTTTGAACTCATAGGCTAATTCAGGTATGATAAAAGTGCCTTTGTTGTCGTATTTATTAACAAGCACAGCTTCTCCTTTCCATTTTCTAGAATCCATATAAACTATAGTCCAATGCCTATTCGAATTTGATTCTAGCGCTCTATATTCTCTGGCGAAGGATTGAATGAATGTAATTTTTTTGGAGACTTCATCTTCGCTCATCAAGGGCTGATTGCTAATGAAAGCCCTGAGCTGTTGATGAAGGAGCAAATCTAAATACCTTCTCAATGGGCTTGTGGCTTTTGTGTAATGAGCAAGACCAAGGCCGGAATGTCTTTCAGGCGATGTCTGGATTAGCGCTGCCCTCATTTTTTTGCGGCAGTTGAACATGCCAGCAAGATTATTTGAAACTATAATATCATCATCAACGCTTTGTGTTGAAAATGGTATGATGATGTTATTTTTAATTGCAAAGTCTGCTACAGCCTGGCCAGTCATAAGCATAGCTTCTTCGACAAGTCCTCTGCTTTTAAGCTGAGGAATATTCTTAATTTCTATCTTGTTGCCATCTACTTTAATTTTTGATTCGGGAAATATTAATTCTATGGCTCCTTCTGTCATGCGTTTGTTATAAAACTGCCTTGTTAATTCATAGATGGACTTAAAGTTTCCTGAATCAAGAAGTTCTTCGGCTTCTACATAAGTCATTCTTTTGACTTTGACATAACTGGGAAATACTTCTGCTAATTTAGAATTATTATCTGAATCTAGAGTAAGCTTGAAAGTCAGAGCTGGTGATATTTCAGAAAAACCGAGAGCAAAGAGTTCATTAACGCCGGCCGGCAGCATCGGGAGCGTCCTTTCTGGTAAATATAAACTTGCCGCCATATTCATGGCTGAGGCATCAAGTTCACTTCCAGGCGTTACTAATGAGGCAGCATCGGCAATGTGTACATAGAGGAACTTGCCATCAAAACTCAGTGCGTCATCAGGGTCATTACAGCCTTCATCGTCAATGGCAAAAGCTTCAAATTGAGTTAAATCTTTTCTTTCTTCATCGGCTAAATGATACTTTGAGATATCTGATCCCAAACTACTTTTCAAAGAGATTCCGAATCGTTCTGGGTAGGGGTTTACGAAATTGTTCCAGTATCCGGTTCTTAAAAGCAATTCGTGAGCTTTTTCCTGTGTTTGTTCTATCTCAAGCTGATCCATTAAATGGCAACTTGGCGTTTTTCCAAGCGCAAACTGTTCAATTTCGCGCATGAATTTGGTATCATCAGGAACTATTTTGAAGTTTTTAATGCGTGAAATAAGGTTTTCTTTTTCTTCTTCTGCGGCAGCTTTTGCATTCCTTTTGGCAATGATTTCATTTATCTCATGCTCGGATTTTGCTTCTATCTTATCGATTGTTCCTTTAAAATAGAGGTTATCATTCAGCAATTCCCATGCGGACCAGTTTGTTTGTGGTGTGGCCTTTCCATATAGCAATTCGGAAAGTTCGCTGAGATTAACACTGCTTGGTTCTATAAGTGAACAGATTTCCAGAATGTCTTCTTTCGGGGACAGATTCTTTTTTAAATCCAGTTTGGTTATCGGTCCTTCATGGATAAGTTGAATATCTTTGTGTCTTACTGATTTAGAACCGCCGTCGTGTAATTCTATTTCAAGTTTCTCGCTGCCTGTTGTTCGGGTGACTCTGGCAGGGTTGCTCTTATAAAGTACCAGGCAGTTTAATTTTATATCCATAGGGATTGTTATATTAATTTTGTGTAAATCATTTAGGATTATTGTATCCCTGGTTGACCTAAAAATTAAACAAAAAAAAGAGGATGTCATGAAAATTTCGCAGTTTAGTATAGTTGCCTATGCTTCTGCTACGCGATACTTGGATTAAGCTTGTATTTCATGATTGGTGTGTTTAGTTCCCTAGCTTTGATCATTGCATGATTATCTGGCAGGTAATTTTTAGCATTTGATTCAGCTTTCTTTTTGCCGCAAGTTTTTATTCCAAACGGCCTTAATATTTCCTTTTATAATATGCGCAAATAATAGACGCCGTCACTCTTAGACAGGTATCTTTCTTTTATCGTGGCATTTAGCCTATTATTTATCTTTGCGCTATAATCCTATTAAGTGGCATGAATATTGCTCAAATTTAATGCAAAGTTTTAATAGTAATAATAAGAGTTGTTTTGTTCTCAAATATGTCATTTTTTAGTGAAATAAAATAACATATTTGTTATACTTTTCGTAAAATTTAAAAAAATAATAAATATTTCAGGAGAAAGATAATGATTTCAAAGCTGTTCAGGAGGAAGAGTATTGCTCAGCTCATCGAAGGAACCAAAGGAGAATCTGCGTTGAGAAAAAGACTGGGTCCCCTGGATCTTACTTTTATAGGTATTGGAGCGACATTGGGGACTGGAATATTTGTACTTACAGGTATTGAAGCTGCCGTAAGCGCAGGGCCTTCCATAATAATTTCTTTTGGTATGGCTGGTCTTGTAGCGGCGTTTGCTGCCCTATCATATGCAGAACTTGCATCCATGGTTCCTGTATCCGGAAGTGCCTATACCTATTCTTATGCTACGATAGGGGAATTCCTTGCCTGGATGGTGGGATGGAATCTTATTTTGGAATATGCTGTCAGTCTTGCCGCCGTAGCCTCGGGCTGGTCGGCTTATGTGCTTGGTTTATGGGAAAATATATTTAAATCTCCTATGCTTCCTGAGTTTTTGACAAACTGTCCCAAACTTTTTGGAGGAACAAGCGGCGGAGGCTTTGACCTTATGGCGGGGCTTATTGTGATTGTTATGACTTCTCTTCTAGTCACAGGAGTAAAGGAAAGCCTCAGGATCAACAATATAATGGTAGTGATTAATCTTTTAATGATAGTTGTATTTGCAGTATTGGCATCACCTCATATTGATTTAAAGAACTGGAATCCTTTTTTTTTGAGCGGGCAAGGTTTTCATGGTACAATTACAGCTGCCAGCGTTGTGTTTTTTGCTTATCTTGGGTTTGATGCTGTATCAACTTCCTCTGAAGAAGCTAAAAATCCGCAAAGGGATCTTCCTTTAGGAATAATAGCTTCTTTGGTAGTTTGCTCTTTATTGTATATGCTAGTCTCAGCCATTCTTACAGGTATTGTCCCTGTCTCTGAACTTAATACCCCTGAGCCTGTTGCTTTCGCTCTTCAATACATCGGCTACAGATTTGGTTCAGGACTTGTAGCCATAGGCGCGCTTTTTGGCCTGACATGTGTAATCATGACAGTGCTTTATGGACAAACTCGTATATTTTTCGCTATGTCCAGAGACGGGCTTATTCCCAGCAAACTGTGCAGAGTAGGCAAACGGTTTGGAACGCCCTATATTATTACATGGATGACTGGCATATTAGTAGCTGTTATTGCCTCATTGCTGCCCGTACAGGAGATTGCTCAAATGTCGAATATAGGAACATATTTTGCCTTTATTACTACTTCAATAGGAGTTCTTGTTCTTAGAAAAATTGAGCCTAATCTTCCTAGAAAGTTTAAATGTCCGCTAGTCTGGTTGGTGGCGACACTTGCCATACTGATGTGCGCTTATTTTATGACGCAACTGTCGGTATTGACATTGATAAGATTTGTAGTCTGGTCTGCAATAGGTATTCTGATATACTTCTTCTATGGAATCAAGAAGAGCAAACTCAATCAATAAATTTTATATAAAAGGAAGAGGAGAAAGAGATGAAACTACTTGAAGTAAGAGCTTTAAGAGGGCCGAACCGTTACAGTTTGCGCAAATCTATATTCATGCTGATAGATTTGGGCGAAGAAGAAAAACAGTCTGAAAACTTTCCTGGCCTCGCTGAGCGATTAATGGCTTTATTGCCTGGGCTATCAAACCACCAGACAGGGAAGGGTGAATCTTTTAGCGATATTCTTAAGAAAGGTACAAGTCTGGCAAATATTATTGAGAATATCGTATGGGAACTCCAGACGCTTACGGGGCTTGAAGTAAAGTTCAGCAAAACAATTAAGACCAACATCCCAGGACAATATATTGTAGTAGTTAATTATATAGTAGAGAAAGTAGGCCTTGAAGCTGCAAGGATTGCTTTTGATGTAATAGAAGATTGCATAGAAGACATTAAAGTAGAAATTGAAGATGTAATCCAACGACTAAAAGAGTTGCGTGAAGAAGGCAAACTGGGCCCTACGACGCAGACACTGGTAGACGAAGCTGCGGCAAGAGGGATTCCATATGTCAGGCTCAATGACCAGAGTTTTGTACAACTTGGATACGGCAAGTATCAGAAGAAGATACAAGCCAGCATGACCTCTGAAACATCGGCACTTGCCACAGAAATAGCTGACGAAAAAGGAAGAACCAAGGAGCTGCTTAAAAATGCATGTATCCCGGTTCCAGATGGAGAAAAAATCTACACTCTTGATGAAGCTCTTGACACTGCAGCGAATTTAGGTTATCCGGTTGTTATTAAGCCGGAAGTTGGCAATCACGGCAGGGGAATAACAGTTAATATAAAAAGCGAAGAAGAACTGGAAGCGGCATATTATTCCGCAAAGAAGGTTTGCCCTAACATAGTGGTGGAAGAGTATGTCGAGGGGAATGATTACAGAATGCTTGTAATCAATGGAGAATTTACGGCTGTAGCTCACAGGCAGCCTCCTTTTGTGACAGGAGACGGCAAATCCACAATCCAGGAACTTATAGATATAATAAATGCAGATTCCCGCAGGGGATTCGGGCATGAGAATATACTTACCAGAATTACTGTTGATGAAATGACAGAGCGCATTCTTGAAGCTCTTGATTTAGGCCTTTCGAGCGTTCTGGAAGAAGGAAGGAAAGTCTATCTCAAAACGACAGCGAACTTGAGCCAGGGAGGAACAGCTACGGATGTTACTGATGATGTGCATCCTGAAATTCGTTTTATGGCGGAAAGAACCTCAAGGATAATAGGAATGGATGTAATCGGAATAGACTTTCTCTGTCCCGATATTACAAAGCCTATAGCTTCACAGAGATGCGGCATAGTAGAAGTGAATGCTGCTCCCGGCTTAAGGATGCACCTGAAGCCCAGCTTCGGCAAACCGCGCAATGTGGCAAAACCTATTATAGACATGCTGTTTCCTGAAGGTAAGAAAACCGAGATGCCGATAATAGCAGTGACGGGGACAAACGGAAAGACTACAACCTGCAAACTTATAACGCACACTTTGAAGTATGCTGGCAATAAAGTGGGTTTAGCTACAACTACCGGAGTGGAAATAGACGGAATTCCAATAGCCATGGGAGATTATTCTGGACCTTCAGGTCATGAGATGGTGCTTCGTGAGCCAACAATTGATCACGCTGTACTGGAGACAGCCCGAGGCGCGATAGTAAGAAGAGGTCTTGCTTATGAGAAATGCGATGTCGGAATATTCCTCAATGTAGCCGATGACCATATCGGCAATGACTTTGTTGATACTGTAGAAGACCTGGCTTTTGTAAAGGCAGTAGTCTTGGAAGTAGTCAAACCCGAAGGCACAGCAGTTCTCAATGCCCAGGACGAACTGGTAATGAAATTCTACAGAAGAGCTAAAGGAAATGTAATACTTTTCTCTCTTGATGAGAATAATCAATATTTTAAAGAGCACCTTGAGGATGGAAAGACCGGAGTAACAGTTTCAAATGGTCGCATAGTAATAAAGAACGGGGATAACAACATAGATACAATCATTGCAACTGTGCACGAAGTTCCTATTACATTTGGGGGAGCAGCTGACTTCAATGTGGCAAATACATTGGCGGTTGTAGCGGCCCTTTATGGACTGAAGATGCCGAAGCATTTGATTAAACTGGGCATAACAACTTTCTTCCCGTCAGTGCAGCAGAATCCGGGAAGAATGAACATGCTCGACTTCGGAACCTTCAAGGTTATACTTGATTATGGACATAATAAACCTGCTATTGAAGCTCTAGGTGTTATGCTAGAAAAAATGCCATGCAATCGTAAGATAGGCGTTGCATTTGGCACAGGAAGCAGGAAAGATGAAGCACTTATTGAACTTGGCGAAGTCGTAGCAAAAACATATGATTACCTTGTTTTAGCTGATCCTGACAGAAGAGGAAGGCCGCTTGGAGCAACAGCTGATGTTGTTAAACAGGGAATTCTCGGGACAGGTTTCAAAGAGTCTAATCTTAAAATGATAAATGATTTCCATGAAGCCATAGATTACGCGCTTGAAATAGTTCAGAAGGACGATCTTATTGTTATCCAGGTAGACGAGGCTGTTCAGGAGCTTGTTGATCAGATTCTCGCTAAGAGAAAAGAGACTATTATTACTGCCGGAACGCGCGTGTGATAGTAATGGCATAAAAAAATTCTTTAATCAATAAATGCTATTGGCAAAAAAGAATCAATGGCAATACTTAAGAGAACCATGAAGAAGAAGACAGAAATAAAAGGTAAACTTATTGCCATTGGCGGCAATGAAGATAAAAATGATGAAATGAAAGTACTGAGGCGAGTCGTGGATGAAGCCAAAGGAAAGGAAACAGTGGTTGAACTTATTACAACTGCAAGTGATTATCCTCGCTGGATGTCTGAGACATATGAAACAGCTTTTAAAAGAATCGGTATCAACTTATTTGATTATATTGATGTAAGCAGCAGATCGCAGGCAGACGACAAAAAGTATGAAGAAAGACTGAATGAAGCAGATTTGATATTTTTCACTGGCGGAGATCAGCTCCGATTAAGCAGTGTGCTTAAAGATTCACTTATGCTTGAAACGATACAAAGACGCTTACTGGAAGGTGCCGTAGTAGCTGGTACTAGCGCAGGAGCTTCCGCGATTTCCGATCTTATGATTTACGAAGGCAACGGAGCCTGGGGACTTGTGAAAGGGTCAATATCAATGGGGCCTGGTCTTGGCTTTATCAGCAATCTTGTTATCGACACCCATTTTGTGACGAGAAACAGGTTTGGAAGGCTTTTTCAAGTAGCTTCCGCTCATGAATCTATTCTTGGAGTAGGACTTTCAGACGATACAGGAATAATAATCGATAATGATGAAGTTTTTGAAGTTTTTGGAAACGGGCTCGTAGTGGTAGTAGATAATGGACATCTTAAAGACACTAATATATCAAGGATTGAAAAAGGCGATCTTTTATCAGTAGAAAACTTACATGTCCATGTGCTTGGGGAAGGTTACAAATATAATTTTGTACAGCGCAGCTTCTTATGAACAATATTTTTCTGAGTCTGTATAATATTAAAAAATAAGGACAATTATGGGGTTTATAAAAAATTATCCGAAAGGTGTTATATCTTTATCTTCTATTGAATGTTTTGAAAGATTTGGCTTTTATGCCACTCAGGGAATATTGGTGCTGTACGCTGCAGCAAGCTTAACCAAAGGCGGGCTTGGATGGTCGGATGCAGATGCTTTAAGATTGACCGGAATTTTTAGCGCGGTGGTTTATGCTACTCCTCTTGTGGGAGGATGGCTTTCAGACAGGTTCCTGGGGCGAAAGAATGGCTTGATCCTTGGTAATATACTTTTGCTTCTCGGGTATATTTGCATGATGCACCATGGAAGTTATTATTTATTTTCAGCATTGACGCTTGTTGCTATAGGGACAGGTTTCCTGAAACCAACTATTTCTGCTATGGTAGGAGAGTTTTATGATGCTTCGGAAGATGCCAGCCGTGATGCGGGGTTTGCCATATTTTACGCTTCTATAAATATAGGGGGTTTCTTTGGCCCTCTTGTTTCAGGTTTGTTGGCAGAAACAGCTGGCTATTCTTTTGCCTTCGGTTCCTCTGCTGTGGGTATGACTATTGCCCTTGTAAATACAATAGTATCTTCGCGCTTGAGCCTTAAGAATGTTGGGAATAAGGCAAAAACATATGATAAAAACGGACAAGTAATTGTAAAGGAGTCATGGACAACCGAAGAGACAAAGAGATTTTGGGTATATATAGGGCTTTGCATCTCTAATATAGTGTGGAATATTTTTTATGTACTTCCCTATGGTTTATTGAATTTATGGGCAGACGACAATGTCAATAGAAACCTTTTAGGATGGACTATTCCCACTGCTTGGTATTACGCAAGTTATGGGCTGCTGATAGTCATTTTCTCTCCAGTGATTGCCAGAATTTACAAAATGCTTCAGGAAAGGAATAAAGCTTTTACTTTAAGCTATAAATTGGCCGTAGCCTATTTGCTTATGGGGTTGGGATGTCTGTTCTTGATGCCGTTTGTAATCCAACTGGCTCATAGTGCCCAATATAAAGGAAACATGCTTTATCTGATTGTCTTTTATGCTATTTTTGCTTTCAGTGAACTTCTTACCTTGCCGGTGATGCTTTCTGCTGCTACAAAATTTTCTCCAAAAGGTTTTTCAGCTACTATGATTGCGTTGAATATGTTGATTTCATGGTGTATAGGAGCCTGGATTGGAGGAGAGGTAAGCGCTTTAACTGAATCAATCAGTCCGATAATAGTATTTATTTCAATGATAGCTGCCTGCGTTCTCTTTTTCTTTATACACATTTTCACAAATAAATTCATAGAGAAGTTTTGCGATACATCATCTCTAACATAGCAAACGGAGGGCGATGGGTTATCCTCGCAGATTAAATATGCGTTTGACAAATAAAGAAATAGAAAAATTAATGATTTTTACGGCTGGCGAACTGGCCGCTAAAAGAAAGGCTAGAGGGCTTAAATTGAACCACCCTGAGGCAGTAGCTTACATAACGGCGCATCTTCTTGAGCTTGCAAGGGATGGTAAAACAGTAGCTGAAATAATGTCGCTCGGAAGAAATATCCTGACAAAAAATGATGTTATGGATGGAATTGCAGACATGATACATGAAATTCAAGTTGAGGCTACTTTTCCTGACGGTTCCAAGCTTATTACTGTTCATGACCCGATAGTTTAAAGGAGTTCAGATGAAACCTGGCGAAATAATTTCCGGTAACCCTACAATTATTCTTAACAAAAGTTCTGAGGTTGTATCGATTGAAGTGATAAATACTGGTGATCGTCCAGTGCAGGTCGGTTCTCACTTTCATTTCTTTGAAGTCAATCGTTTCCTGAGGTACCCAAGAAAGATGGGGTTTGGATGCCGCTTGAATATACCTTCAGGAACAGCCGTCCGTTTTGAACCTGGCGAGAAGAAAGAAATAGAGTTGATCAAATTCAGAGGAGCAGGACAGGTATTTGGCTTCAACAATCTTTCTGAAGGATCTACAGATCCTGAAAATCTCGAAAAGGCTATGGCAAAACTGAAAAATAACGATTTTTATTTGGATTGATTACATGAATATGAGTAAAAAAGGATATGAGATTTCCGGTTGCGACTATATAAGCATGTATGGTCCGACAAAAGGCGACAAAATAAGACTTGCTGATACAGAGCTATTCATTGAAGTCGAAAAAGATTTTACTGACTATGGAGACGAGGTGAAGTTTGGCGGGGGAAAATCTATTCGAGACGGCATGGCTCAGTCAGCCAGGGCAAAGAGACGAGACGGTGTGCCAGACACGGTTATTACCAATGCGCTGATTCTGGACTATTGGGGTATCGTCAAAGCTGATATTGGTATAAAAGACGGGATGATCTGTGCTATAGGAAAAGCTGGAAATCCTGACATTATGCAAGGCGTAAATCCTAATCTGGTCATTGGGGCTTCTACTGAGATAATAGCAGGGGAAGGATTGATTGTTACTGCCGGCGGAATTGATTCTCATGTGCATTTTACTTGTCCGCAGCTAATTGAAACTGCGCTGTTTAGTGGAATAACGACTCTTATCGGCGGAGGGACAGGTCCTGCGGACGGAACTAATGCTACTACATGTACTCCAGGAGCATGGAATATCGCAAGGATGCTGGAAGCGGCTGATGATTTTCCTGTTAATCTTGGCTTTCTTTGCAAGGGAAATGCTTCGACTCCAAAACCTCTTGCCGAACAGATTGAAGCAGGCGCTATTGGGCTTAAGCTACATGAAGATTGGGGTACGACTCCTGCGGCAATCAAAACATGTTTAAAAGTCGCAGATGATTATGATGTTCAGGTAGCTATTCATACAGATACTTTAAATGAAAGCGGGTTTGTAGAAGACACAATAAAAGCAATAGGCGACAAAACTATCCATACCTATCATACTGAAGGCGCTGGAGGAGGACATGCCCCTGACATAATTAAACTTGCCGGCTACAGAAATATTCTTCCTTCTTCCACAAACCCGACAATGCCCTTTACAATCAATACAATAGATGAACATCTTGATATGTTGATGGTTTGCCATCATCTTGATAAACGGATCAGAGAAGATGTTGCTTTCGCTGACTCAAGAATTCGCCCTGAAACAATAGCTGCTGAGGATGTTCTTCATGATATGGGAGTTTTCAGCATGTTAAGTTCCGACTCACAGGCGATGGGAAGGATAGGGGAGATTATTATTCGAACTTGGCAGACTGCTTCAAAAATGAAACTGCAGAGAGGCAAACTTCATCCTCAGGAAACCAATGACAATCTGAGAGTCAAAAGATATATATCCAAATACACAATCAATCCAGCGATAACACATGGAATAAGCCGCTATGTAGGCTCAATTGAAGAAGGAAAAATTGCTGACCTGGTTCTATGGCAGCCAGAGTTTTTCGGCGTCAAACCAAAATTGATTATTAAGGGCGGTTTTATAGTTTCAAGCCTGATGGGAGATCCTAATGCTTCAATTCCGACACCTGAGCCGGTTTTTTACCGCAATATGTTCGGCGCTTTCGGAAAAGCAAAATACAGCACGGGAATAACCTTTATGTCCAAGGCATCCATTCATGCCGGTGTTCATAAAAAGCTAGGTTTGCAGAAAAAAATTCTTGGCGTTGAAAATTGCAGGAATATCTGCAAGAAAGATCTCATTCACAATGGCGCTACTCCGAATATAGAGGTGGATCCTGAAACTTATAGAGTTAAGGTAGATGGGGAATTTATTAGTTGTTCTCCTGCTTCTGAGCTTCCATTAGCACAAAGATATTTTCTTTTTTAGATAAACGAACAGAGGCGCGGAATGAAAAGTTTTTTATTTTTAATCGGTATTTTAAGCATTTTTTTCCTAAATATATTAGAATTGCCAGGACTCTCGAATCAGCAAATTGCCTTAATAGATAAGGCAATAAAGGATAAAAAGGAAAATAAAGAGTTGATTTGTAACCCAGCTTTTGTTGAGATTTGCCCTTCAATTTATAAAAAAAATATAGAATATATCAAAAAGCTTATAGGCAACGATGTAAAAATTTGCATTGTAATGAAAGGTGATGCTTACGGACATGGAATCAGGGAATTAATAGATGCAGCTATCGAAACAAATCCTGATTATATTGCGGCAATAGATAATAGTGAGTTCAAAGCCATATCGGATAAATTAAAAAAGAAGAAAGCCAATATACCTCTTTTAAGGCTAGTTCCCCCTCTGTTTGTAGAAGTTTTAGAGTCTCAGATTAACGATTATGGAGTAGAGGAAATAGTAGGTTCCCTTGGGGAAGCTCAAATGCTCTCTGAATTGGCTGATGAATTGTCAAAAGAAACAGGCAAAAATATAATTATCCCGATACACATAAATGTTGAAACAGGTATGGGCAGAATGGGTATGAGAAATATAGAAGATATGAAGAAAGTCATGAAAATAAACAACCTCAAACTCAAAGGTATAATGACACATTTTGCTAAAGTCTATGAGATGGAAAAGGGGTTAGAGATGACTAAAGAACAAACTAATAAGTTCGATGAAGTAGTAAAAGAACTTGATCTTGAAGGCAAGGTTATAAGACACATTGCAAATTCAGGCGCCACAGCTATGTACCCATGGACCAGAAAAGATATGGTACGGGTAGGTTCACTTACTTATGGTGAAGATGTCGAGGGTCAAAACCCTGAAGGTATTCTAAAGCCGGTTTTTAAATCTTTTAAATCCTATGTAGCCATAATAGAAAATAAGATACCGGAAAATTCACCTGTGGGTTACGATAGTGAAGAGTACACCAGCCCCAATAAAATATCTACTACAGCTACGGTCAGGGTTGGTTATAATAACGCTTATCCTTATGAAAATGCTTATGCTACAGAGTCAGATGTTTTAATAAAAGGCAAGAGATTTCCGATAATTGGAAAAACTTCCATGAATATGGTTGTTATTGATATAACAGCTCAGGATGAGAAGAATAGAATTCAAGTTGGAGATGAGGTTGTTTTGATAGGAAAACAAGGGAAAGAAAAAATAACACTGGAAGAAGTTGCAAATAAGAACAAAATTGGGATTACAGAGATGCTTCTTGAAATTGGGAATCTCAATTCAAAGGTTATTGCTGAGTAAAAAGAAGAGAAAGATATGCTTATTGAAAAAATAATTGATCTGACAGAAATCAACGATAATTCTTCTTCAAGAAAGAAAGATACTGTTTTTCTTGAGTGGTATGAGCTTGCGAAAAAAGTTCTCAGAAAAACCTCTCAATATGGTTTGGATGTTGGTATCAAACTGCCTTTAGACAGCAGGCATTTAAGAGATGGCGATATAATTTTTGTTAGCGATGATCTAATTCTGACTGTTTCAGTTAACCTCTGCAAGTGTTTATCCATAATCTGGAATAATCCATTTGAACTGGCAAAAATATCTTACGAGACAGGCAATAGACATGCACCTCTTTTTATATCTCAAAATAATGAGAGGGAACTTCTAATACCTTATGATCCTATAATATTCGACCTTTTTAAAAAGCAATTTTGCCATGTTACTGAGGTGGAATCCAGATTGACAAGGCCTCTGAGCAGCAATATTGCAGCTCACAGTCATTAATGGATAAACAGTTTTTCAATTCACTGCTTCTTTTGCAGATTAATGATTCTCTTTTCCCGATGGGAGCGTATTCTCATTCCTACGGGCTTGAGACTTATGTTCAGAAAGGCATTGTGAAAGATAAAGAATCTGCCATCGAATATATTGGCAATAATATTAACAATTCGTTTCTGTTTAATGATTTGTTTGCAGTGAAACTTGCATATGAAGCAGTTTATATTAATGAACTTGAAGAGTTGGATTCAATATTTTATGCTTCTAAAGCGCCAAAGGAAATCCGCATGGCTTGCGAAAAGTTGGGATCAAGATTTATAAAAAATATTAATTCATTGTCTTTGCATCTAAATGGTATTTATAAAGAATACTGTATTTTAATTGCAAATGAAAAATGCAAAGGACTCTTTCCTCTTTTGTACGGAGCTTTTTGCGCAGCTTCAGGAATGGATAAACAATCTTTGTTAATATCATATTCGTATTCTCAAGTCTCTGGCATGATTAATAACTGTGTAAAACTCATCCCTTTGAGCCAGACTGACGGACAAAGTATTTTATATGGAAGTTACGAATTCATTAATAATGCGCTAAGAAAATTGGAAACTCTAAAATTAGAAGATCTAGGTCGTTCTTCACCTGGATTTGAGCTCAGGGCGATTCAGCACGAAACACTTTATTCTAGATTATATATGTCATAAATGGTAGGGACGCCTCTCCGCAGGCGTCCGCTTAAAAAGTATGGCGCGTCTCTCCGAGACCGCCGAAATAAGGAGGGAATCTATGTCTTTTGTAAAAATAGGAGTTGCAGGACCTGTAGGTTCAGGAAAAACTGCGCTAATTGAGAGATTGACCAGAAAACTCTCCGGAGAGTACAGCATTGCCGTTATAACCAATGATATTTATACAAAGGAGGATGCTGAGTTTTTAACAAAAAATTCAGTTCTTCCCTCTGAAAGGATTATTGGTGTAGAAACAGGCGGTTGTCCGCATACGGCCATAAGAGAAGATGCATCAATGAATCTCGAAGCTGTTGCTGAAATGGTTAAAAGATTGCCTGGGCTTGAAATTTTATTCATCGAAAGTGGAGGAGATAATCTTTCTGCAACTTTCAGCCCTGAACTTGTCGATGCATCAATCTTTGTTATTGATGTGGCAGAAGGCGACAAGATTCCTCGAAAGGGAGGTCCTGGAATTACGCGCTCGGATTTACTGGTAATTAATAAAATAGACCTGGCTCCCTATGTCGGAGCAAGCCTTGAAGTCATGGAAATGGATTCCAGAAAAATGAGGGGAAATAAGCCCTTTCTCCTTACCGATCTTAAGAGCAATTACAATGTAGATGCTGTTATTTCCTGGATTAAAAAGAATGTTCTTTTGCAGGGATTATGAATGAAGAAATAAAAGTTGATGCGAAACTTAAGGTGGCGGTTGAATCCAAAGATGGATTAACGATTCCTTCCGAGATTTTCTGCAGCCAACCTTATAAACTTACAAATTTTTTTAGGCTTCCTTCAGGAGGAATCGAATATATCCTTATGAATTCTTCTGCAGGCATTATGGCTGGAGATAAATATCAGATTGATATAGACATAAAGAAAGGAAGTATCTTGTCTCTTCTATCTCAATCATATGAGAAAATCCATAAAATGGACGAGGGCTGTGCTTCAAGAAATACGACAATTAAAATAGGAGACAGTGCCTCCCTGAAATATTTTCCTCTTCCAATAATTCCTTTTGCAGGTTCAGCTTTCAAAAATAGCACAGATATAAGATTGGCTAACGCCAATTCTAAACTTATTTATGCCGATTTTATCAGCAGCGGGAGATACCATAACAATGAAAGATTTAATTATAAATATTTCATTTCGAAAACTAATGTTTTTATGGGGGACAAGCTTATATATCGTGAAAACAGTTCTTTTCAGCCGGAACAGGCAAATCTTTATAAATTAGGATTATTTGAGAACTACGATTGTCTGGCAAATGTTCTTCTCTATGGTTTTGATTCTGCCAGGGATAAAGTACGGGATTATTTAAGCATGGCACATATAACTGGGATTGAAGCGGCGATAACAGAGATGCCTTACTGTGGAACGCTTATCCGAGGTTTGGGCAATGAGTCAAGCCGGATTCAGAAATTTATAAATCAGGCTATAAATACCATATTGCCGTTATAGCACTAGCGTTAAATAAAAATCTCTAGTGTGAAACTAGAGTATTTTTGCTATCGTATCACGAGCGTCTCGACCGTGCTCAACCAATGCCGAGACTGCCCGTTGCCGGAGTTGGCCAGGGACGCCCGTTACGACCTCATAAAAGTTTCATTGTGAAATTTTATGCTCCGCTAGTGACTTGGCTAAATTCTGTGGCTGCTTAGTCTAAATCGTTTCAATAATAAGTTTTGGATTTAGTTCTGAATTTGCTTTCTCCAATTGTTTTTTCCCTGAAATTGTACAGCAGGAAAAGTTTTTCTCTGCGTTTTTTAGTATTGTTTCAGCTGCTTTTTTGATTTTTCCCTCGTTAAGGGAGAGAAGATCTGTCCTGAATTTGGCTCTTAAATTCTCTGTGGAATTTCTAAGATGTCTATTAAGAGAGAGGGACACGGCATCCTCCGGTCTTACTGGTTTATCGATTTTTTTGAGGCTGCCTATTATGGCAAGTTCCAGTTCTTCATTGGCAAAATGTTTTGAACATATAAAGTCCAAAGATTTTCTAAAAGTATCATAGCTTTCTTTTATGCACGGGTCTCTGTAGGTACTGAAAGAAAGGGTTCCATTGAGCATAGAATAGGCTGTACTTGCTCCGTATGCGCCCTTCTTAACCCTTATTTCCTCCCAAAGGTAATTAAAGGTTAGAAAATGAGAGAGCAGGAATAGGGCAGGAGCATGAGGATGCGAGGCTTCGACCGTCTTTAAGACTGCGCTGTTGTAAGAAATGCTGCTTGGCATTAATATGGCCTTTGGTCCGGGTAAAGTTGAATTAAGTTTAAATACCGGATTATTAATTTCACTTCCTTTCGAGAGAGTTGGAGTCCATGAGTCCAGCATCTGATTATGCTTATTCGTTCCGATGAAACTTGCCGTAAGAGAGTTTGAGTTTAGCATTAATGATTTTATTTTATATAAATTCTCAATCAGCTTTTCTTTTTCCCCATCAAAGTTTTCTGCTAAAGTGTTTAAATACCTTAAGTGAGAAATTCCGTTGGTAATTTCTGAGAGATACATGTTTTTGGTCAGGTATTTGGACGCATACATTACCGCGTAACTTGAACCGGCACTTAGTATGCTGGACTTGAGGTTTGTTCTTTTCTGCAGAACAAGCTCTCTTAGCCTTTTAATATCTTTGAATTCACAATGGATGATATTTTCGTTAAGAATAGAAAGCGTTTTTTCAAAATTCTCTTCAAGGCACTTGGAATATATTGTAACAAATGGGTTATATGCCTCAAAGTTATCAAAGTTGCCGTCACTAACCAAACTTGAAGCAATTCCCCCAGTGTATGAAGCTTCTAGTTCTGCCATTTGAGTATAGGAATGTTTATCTGTCCCCATTTTAAGAAAGATGCTTTTGAAGAGAGCCATTGCATTAAAGAGTTCTTCAGGCAAAGAACTCACATCGAAGGCAAGATCAAGGTAGCTTATGCCATTGGAGAATATGTCGCTAGTTATAATATTTGTCGTGGAGGCATTTCTGATTTTAACCGGATAGTTATATGCTTCTTTATTTATATCGGAAAGTTTAAGTCTTGGAAGTGTCTTAAGAGTTTCAGGAGAATTAGGTTTTGATTGAAGTTCTTCCAGTCTTTTGGCCTCAGATTTTATTTTCAGGAGATTCTCTTCTGACATCGAGGCTTTTAGGGATTTCATTTTAGTTTCAAACTCTTCATCAGTCCTGGATTGGTAGTCAGGATCAGGCAGGAATGATATCGTACAATAGTGCTTGTTGTTGACGATTTGTTTTAGGAGGATGTTTTCGAGAAAGTTTGATTTCGAATCGACCATGAATTTTAATTCTTTAAGGTAGTTGTTGAGTTTAAGCAGTGTTAGGGGATCTGAATCATAAAGCCAATAATCGTAAACTCTTTCCATTATAGTCAGAGGATATGAGGACTGTATTTCTTTTGAATCAATGAATAACTTGTGGAATGCGGCATCAACTTTATTTTTGTCAAAACCTTTCATTGCTTCATTTTTGCAGGTATCCAAAATAATCTTTTCTATTTTATGATTATCTCTCGGATTAATTCCTTTTAATCCAACTGTGAAAAAAGTGTCATGCTGGTAATCAGCATAACCTGAAGAAGTCAGAGCTTCGCCTAATTTTGAATCCATCAGAGCTTTTTTAAGTGGTGATGAGGCATTGTCAAGCAGGTACATTTCCAGAACTGCCATAGACAATGAAGTGATAGTATCTGTAATAGGATTTGTAAGAAAATTGATTGTGGTCGCAGTTTTATTTTCGTTTTTTTCATCAGCTAATACAGGGTAAGGTATTGATTTTCTAACAGGTTTGATCCATCTGGGCTGTCTGGGCATGCATAAATTGAGTTTAAGCGCATTGAACCTGTTTAGAAATTCTTCATCAAGGAGCTGTAAAGTTTTTGCAATTTCGAAAGATCCATAGATAATGATGTAGCTATTTGACGGATGGTAATATTTGGAGTGGTATCGTTTAAATTTTTCATATGTTAAATCCGGGATGGAAGAAGGATTTCCTCCCGAATCTCTGCCGTATATGGTCTCAGGCATTATGCTTCTTGACTCTTCTCTGCCTATAATCCCATCCATATCGGAATAAACGCCTTTCATTTCGTTATAGACAACTCCCTCTACAGTGAGTTTCTCTTCACCATCAGATTCTGCTATATTGAAGTGATGACCTTCCTGTTTGAAGTGTTCTTTTGTTATCAGGGGATTGAAAACTGCATCGCAATAAACTCTTACAAGATTAAGGAAATCCTGTTCGTTCGTGCTGGCGCAGGGATAAACGGTTTTGTCAGGATAAGTCATGGCATTAAGAAATGTGGCAAGGCTGGTTTTCAGAAGTTCGACAAAAGGGTCTTTCACAGGGTATCGTTTTGAACCGCATAAGACTGTATGTTCAAGGATGTGAGGTAATCCTGTATCGTCAACAGGGAAAGTCCTGAAAGCTATTGAGAAGAGATTCTCAGTGTCATTTGTCTGAAGATAGATTAGTTTTGCTCCACTTTTTTTATGGATCATTTCATAGGAAATACACATGATATCTTCAAGCACTTCGCTATTTATCACTTCAAAATTGTTAATTAAGTCGCCTTTCCTGAAAATAATTTGCAATAACTCTTTTCCTGTCATATTTGCGCCTGCATCCAATAGGGTTAAGATTATAAAATAATAAATCCCAAAGATACTATATGAATGGTGGTAAAACAACCATAAAGTAGTCCAAGCTTCCAGCTTGAGGGCTAAATTTCAGCAAGCAGGATGCTTGCAGTACAAACGGATAAAAAGCAATGATTGAAGAGACGGCAACTCAAATTCAAAATCAAGTTGGAAGAGCGAACTTTACTTATCTTATGAGCGTTGCTTTCGATGGTACCGGCTATCTTGGCTGGCAAATACAGCCGCATGGGCCGACTATTCAATCAGTGATGGAGGAAAAACTCAGCTACCTTTTTGGTTCAAAAATATTCCTTAATTCGTCAGGAAGAACAGATGCAGGCGTACATGCTTTAGGCATGGCTGTCTCTTTTACTCCTCCTGCAAAACCTCAAATCCCTCCCGAAACCATCAAAAGGGCTATGAATAGTATTCTTCCTGCTGAGATAAGAATAAATTCAATTGAGATCAGGGATCAGGAATTCAATGCCAGATTTGATGCAAAAGGCAAAGCCTATACATATGTAATCCACAATACTAGAAAGGCGAACGCCTTCACTCATCGCTGGGTATGGCAGGTAGCAGATAAATTTAATGTAGAAGCTGTCCTTCAGGCCGCATCGTATCTGATAGGGATTCATGATTTTTCTTCATTCGCCGTGGAAATAAATAAAACCAAAAAAAATCCGATAAGGCATATTTTCGATATAAGGACGGATTCTTTCGGAGAATATATCTGCATTACTTTTCTAGGGGAAAGTTTTTTGTATAAAATGGTAAGAAGCCTGATGGGAACTCTGCACAGAGTAGGGATTGAAAAAGTTCAGCCGCAGAAAGTCCTGGAAATTCTCGAATCGAGAAATAGGCTTTGCGCTTATGATACTGCTCCAGCTAAAGGGCTCTTTCTTATGGAAGTTTTTTATTCCTACGGAGAATGGAAAGAATTTAAACTTAAGGAACTACCTTTCTTTGTTCAGAAAAGTTACAGGCAGGATTGTTGAAATATCTTTTATTTTACGATAGAATTAGATTATTACTTGCGGATAATAACAAAATAAGGATTCCTTCTTTATATGCTTAGACCTTTTATTTGTTTATTTGTGGCTGCCTTGCTTCTGTTTCAGACTTCATGTTCAAAGAAAAACGAACACAATGGGGCGCCTCCGGCTAGACCTGTTCATGTATCTGAAGCCATTAACCACGATGTACCTGTCTACATAGATGCCATAGGGACACTTACAGCTGAACTTAGCGTGGACATACAGTCACAGGTAACGGGGAAAATAATAAGCGCTAATTTTACCGAAGGCCAGTTTGTTAAAAAAGGAGATCTCCTTTTTGAAATAGATCCGAACCCTTATCAGGCGATTTTGAATCAGTCATTAGCCCTGCTTTCACAAAATCAGGCAGATTTGGATATTGCCAAGTGGATAGTGGGAAAAGATAAGAAGCTTTTTGAAACTAAGGCTATGTCTACACAGGATTACGCTAAACTCATGGTTGCTTACGACAAAGCTGTAGGAATGGTTGAAGCTGACAAGGCAACAATATGGCAGAATAAAATTAATATTGAATACTGTAAAATAACATCGCCTATTGATGGTATTACCGGGAAGAGGCTTGTTGACCCCGGCAATATTATAACTGCAAACAGCGGTCCGACACTGGTAAATATTAAAACCATTGATCCTCTATTTGTAGATTTTACAATTTCTGAGAGAAACCTTCTTCTTCTAAAAGATTCAATGAAGAAAGCTACTCTTGATGTAATCGTAAGCGCATCTGGATTTGACTCTAATTACAATAATCAGATTAAGCATTACGAAGGCACTCTCCAGTTTGTTAATAACTCAATAGATCCAGCGACCGGTACAATCGGGTTAAGAGCTGTCATCCCTAATAAAGATAGAGAACTCTGGCCTGGCCAGTTTATCAATATAACTTTGATCTACTATATACAGAAGAATGCACTCCTTGTTCCCAACCAGGCTGTTACTATGGGATTAAAAGGTGAATTTGTGTATGTTATAAAAAATGGCAAGGCCGTACTCATCTGGGTAAAAACAGGATTGAAGGAAGGAGATTATACTATTATTGATAGTGTTGTTGGAGATGAGAAAATCAAACCTGGAGACCAATTGGTAACCGTAGGGCAGATGGGGCTAACTCCCAATACGCCTGTGAATATAGTAGGAAAAGATACTTTTGATCTGCCCTCAATAGAAAAAATATTGACTGAAAATGCTAAAGATTAAAAGCAGTTTTTCATGTCTTAAATGATTTAAAAAAATTCAAACATGAGCATTTCCAGAGTTTTTATCAAGAAGCCAATAATGACAGTTCTGGTATTTTTATGTGTAGTACTGTTTGGAACAGCGGCTTATTTTTCTCTTCCCATAAGTGATTTGCCCGAGGTGCAGAGCCCAGTAATAACAATTAGCGCAAGTTTGCCTGGAGCAAGCCCCAATACGATGGCTTCGGCAGTAGCTTCCCCTATTGAAAATCAATGCATGCAGATTCCTGGGCTTGAGAGTATAATTTCTACAAGTACGGAAGGCACAACACAGATAACCCTTACATTTAACCTTGCTAAGAATGTCGATCTGGTGGCTCCGGATGTTCAGGCGGCTATTTCAAGAGCCAGCGCGAATTTGCCCTTGCTTCCAAGTCCTCCGTCATATAAGAAGTTCAATCCTTCCGACGCGCCTATTATTTACATACTGGTCACATCCGAAACCATGAATTCTGGAGAGCTTTACGACATAGCCAATAAACGGATTGCTCAAAGAATCAGCATGATAAACGGAGTTTCAGAAGTCGATTGCTACGGAGCGAAGACCGCCGCAGTTATAAAACTAAATCCTGTCAAACTTGCAGCTTATAACCTCGGAATTACTGATGTATCACAGTCTCTTCAGAATAGCACGCCTATGATTCCGGGTGGCAGCATAGATGGAAAATCAAGGGCTTATTCAGTTGAACCTGATGGGCAGATGACAGATCAAAAACAATATAATGAGCTTATAGTCAAATTTGTTAACGGAGCTCCAGTGCGTATAAGAGACATAGGCGAAGCAAAGAATAGTACTGATAATGAAGACATAAAAATAGTTTATTTCAAAAAAGGATTAGGCGAAAGGAATATGCCTTCTTTCATTATGGTAAGAAGGACGGGTGATTCAAACACAATTGAACTTTCAAATAACATTAAGAAACTGCTTGATACTTTGCAGGAAGAAATCCCTGGCTCAGTAAATATCACTGTTCTTCATGACAGAGCTAAAACTATTCTGAATTCCATAGATGATGTAAAATTTACTCTGTTCCTGGCTTTTGTACTGGTAGTGCTGGTAATATTTGTTTTCATAGGAAGAGTTTCAGATACAGTCATACCTGCTATTTCTTTACCTTTATCGATATTGGCTACATTCCTTGTGATGAAAATTATCGGCTTTACTTTGGATAATTTATCACTTATGGCTTTGACCTTGGCTGTAGGATTTGTTGTTGATGATGCGATAGTTGTGTTGGAAAATACTGTACGACTGATTGAAGAAGGGCATTCACCTTTCGATGCGGCTGTCATAAGCGCGAAAGAAATAACCGGTACGGTGATTTCTATGACTTTGTCCCTGGTGACGGTTTTTGTGCCATTGGTTTTTATGGGAGGCGTAGTGGGAAGAACATTCAGAGAGTTTTCTTTCACAGTGATTCTTGCGGTTGTCTGTTCCGGCATTATTTCTCTTACTTTGAGTCCAATGATGTGCGCCAGGATTCTAAAGCCTATTGAAAATGAAAAGGTTAAAAGATTTTCACTTAAAAGAACTGTTGACTTTGTGATCAGAAAACTTTTAACAGGATATGGGCTGATTCTCAGGTTTGTTTTAAAACGCAAGTATATTTCGCTGATTGTCTGGATAATCTGTATTTTAGGAACAATATGGTTTTATTCAATAGTTCCAAAGGGGTTTATGCCTGTCGGAGATAGCGGAGTTTCTATGGGAGGAATCCTTTCACCTCTGGGATCTTCTACTGAAATGATGCATAATTTTCAGGACTCCATCGATACTGCATTGAAGAATAATCCATTCATTGAGTCATTTGTAACTTTGACTGGAATGAGCAATGGAGCAGATCAATCATCAGGATTCCTTGTCGCTACTCTAGTAGAACAGAAAAACAGGCCGCCTATAGAAGCTGTGCTGGGAATGCTCTGGGGTACCTTATCAAATCTAGATTATCCTTTGGGATTTGTTTTCATGCAGCCTGTGCCTGTTTTGAAAATCAGTACAGGAGGAGAAAGCACTGCTCAGGGATCAAAGTATTCCTATACGATTACCGGCCCATATGAAGACGAAGTATATAGCTGCGCTGATAAACTGAAAGAAGCTATGGATAAAATGCCGGAGCTTGTGGGAGTGCAGACAAGTGTGAAACTCAATATGCCCCAGCTTGAAATAGACTTGCTCAGGGACAGGGCATCAACTTTCAATATTACCGCAGATGATATAGAAAACACTCTTGCGCTTGCTTATTCAAAAGGAAAAGTGGCACAATTTACTACTGACCTAGATCAATATAATGTAGATTTGCAGCTCGAAGACAGATATATGAGGAATCCGTCAGATCTCAGAAAACTCTACATTAAATCAGCTTCTACTGGCCAAAATGTTCTCTTTGATAATGTAGCAGACATAAAAGTTAATCTTGGTCCTCAGCAAGTATCCCATTCACAGCAAATGGTCTCGGCTACATTGTCTTTTAATGTAAGGCCGAATGTTCCATTAAGTAAAGTTACTGCAAATATTTCAAAAGCTGCTTCTAATATATTAATTCCCGGCATGACGGGAAAATTCCAGGGCGAAGCTCAAGAATTTCAGGAAGCAATGGCTTCAATGCTTATTTTAATATTGGTAGCCGTCTTTCTTATGTATGTGATCCTTGGCATACTGTACGAAAGTTATATTCATCCGTTTACTGTGCTTACGACTCTTCCCGTAGCGGCCTTCGGAGGAATAGGAACCCTTATCGTTTTTCATGCTGAGCTGAATTTATATGCTTATGTAGGGCTTTTTATGCTGCTTGGAATTATAGCCAAAAATGGTATAATGATGGTAGATTTCGCCAAACAAAATCGAGAGAAGGGTGAAAAAATGATGTCGGCTATTTATAATGCGTGCCTGGTCAGATTCCGACCTATACTGATGACCGGACTTGCGGCTATAATGGGAGCTCTCCCCATTGCTCTTGGTGTAGGAGCTGATGGTTCGTCAAGACAATCTCTGGGGCTTGTAATTGTAGGAGGGTTAATATTTGCTCAGGTTATCACACTTTTTGTTACCCCGGGAATATACCTTTACATGGAGTGGGTGCAGGAGCATATACTCGATAGATTTGAACTCTCCAGATCCCAGGCAGCGGCAAAGTCTCTTGAAGAGAAAACAATTAATTGTAGTAATAACATCAAATAAAGGAAATAATATGTCATCCTTAAAATTAACTTTGTTAGGTTTTATATCTCTTATCATCTTTTCATCATGTTCTTCTGATTCATCAATAGCAAATGATTGGAAAGCTGTTGATGACAATGTCTTTCATGGTCCTGCTGATCCTGATAACACTGGCGATGCGAGAGGCTCTTATGTGTGGATGAATAACCGCATGAATGAGGAACAGGTAGCAGATCAGCTCAATACAGAAAGACCTTATGATACAGTAGGTCAGGGCGGTGACGATACAGGCGAAGAAAATATGAGCTTCCAGCCATAAATAATTTACCAATACTCTTTATCCTTCATATAGTCTGCTTTGATTTTGGCTCAGCCGTCGGAGGAGCCTGAAATTTCAAAATGAAACTTTTATGAGCTTGTACCATGGGCGTCCCTGGCCGACTCCGGCAACGGGCAGGCTCGTGATATATCAAAAACATTGCTAGTTTCAGGGGAGATTATTTCCTATTGAACATTGTTAGATTTGCTATCAAAGTGAATTTTTTTAAACTTCTCTTGAAAGTAATTTATTTAAGGAATAGTTTCTAAAGTCTTTTATAAACACTTACAAAATTTTCATGAATCAATCATCTGGAATAATTGTTTTTAAAAATGTAGTCTGGGCTCTTTTGAATCGCGAATTCAAAATGAGGTTTGAAAAAGGCTATCTGTCATATTTATTTGCCTGTGGAGAAGTTTTTATTCATGTTTTAATATGGTGGACAATATTTTCTTTCATGGAAAGAAGACCTTTCCTTGATATGGAATTGCCTATATTCATTTTAAGCGGAGCTGTGCCATGGCTCTTTTTTAGTAAATCAGTTTTAACTAATCTAACTGTTTTTGAAGGGACTAAAGAGTTTCTTGCGTACAAACAGGTAACTATTTTTGCTGCATGTGTATCAAGAATTCTTGTGGCAGTAGTTTTAACCTTCTCAGGTTTTATAATCGGACTTTTAGTCTTTTCTTATCTCGGTTATACTTATTTTATATATAATCCGTTAATCATGTTTCTTGCTTTTTTTATGATGCTGTTTCTATCATTAGGAGTTTCATTGATTGTGTCAATTCCAGGTTATTTTTTTCCTGATTTTACTAAAATTTTTCCCAATGTAATTAGAGTTTTATATTTTACATCTGGCGTCTTTTGGGATATATCAAGTTTTCCCCCTGATATTAAACCATGGCTAACATGGAATCCTTTACTTCAAATAATTTCGTTGTTCAGATATTCGTTTCTGCAGGCACCTTTGCCTGGCTATATAAATTTTTATTATTTATGGATAATCATTATTGTGACATTGTTTTTGGGCGTTGGAATTTATTTTTGTATGAGAAAAGAACTAATCTCAAATGCACGACCTAGAGCCTGATTTTGAAGTTTTTATATGATTAAATTGGATAAAGTTACTAAATTATACAAGTATAAAGGATTTAAGCATTATGTTTTCAAGGATTTGGATTTGGTTTTACCAACGAAGCGAAATATAGGTTTATTGGGACCCAACGGAGCAGGTAAATCAACTCTTCTCAGACTGATTTCTGGAGGAGAAACTCCAAATTCAGGAAGTATAATAACAGATGAAAACATGTCATTTCCGATAGGGATGGGGCAAGCATTGTTAGCGGTTTTGTCTGCAAGAGAAAATGTAAAGTTTGTTTGTAGAATATATGGGAAGAAAGACAAAGAGATGGAATATATTGTCAACTATGTGAAAGATTTTGCAGAAATTGGTGATTATTTCGACCAACCTTTGAAAACTTATAGCTCAGGGATGAGAAGCCGTATTTCTTTTGGTTTATCCATGGCGTTTGATTTTGAACGCTATCTTGTAGATGAAACACTGAGTGTAGGAGACCAAACTTTTAAAAATAAAGCTGCTAGTGTTTTCAAAGAGAAAAGGGCGAAATCATCAACTATTCTTGCTTCACATTCTATGTCTATTTTAAAACAGAACTGTGAAATGGGTTTATTTGTCAATCAAGGGAAAGTGATTTTATTTGAAAAAATTGATGATGCAATAGATGCGTATATGAAAGAAGTTGTTAATCAACCATTGAGGAAATAGTATAGTGAATAAAGACACAATTATTAATTCAGTAAAAATGAACTTGGAAAAATATAAAATAGTCGAAAAGTTCAAACCAGTGCGTCCAAGAAAAAATCTCTTTACTTTTATTGTTTATATTCCATTTGTAATAATAGCTGTTTATTATCTTTTTATAGTTTCTCCAAGGTACGAATCTAGAGCTCTGGTCACAATTCTTCAGCCGGGAAAGCCTCAGGCAATGTTTAATATAGAGTCAATGATACTTGGTTCATCTGTTACTTCAAATTTGCTTAATCCATATTTGCTGATTGAGTATATCAGGTCTTATAAAATGCTGGATAAGTTAAATAAAGATATAGATATTTTGAAGAAATATAGCACTAGAGGGGATTTTATTTCAAGATTATCTACTATACCGAATCAAGAGAAGTTTCTCGATTATTATCTATCAATGAGCACTATTTCGTTCAATCCAGAAGCCAGTTCTATGTCAATTGCAGCCCAGGCATTTACACCTGAAGATGCACAAGAGATTGTCAACTCAATTGTTAAGATAGCACAAGATGGGGTGAATAATCTCAATAAAGAGGTAATACATAAGGAAATAAAATTCCTGGAAGAGCAATTAGACACACAAAGAAAAAATCTAAAGAATTCAATGTATAAGGTAATTGAGTTTCAGGATCAGAAAGGAATTATGGATCCTAAATCTGGAGTTGAATCTGAAGTAGCTATTATCTATTCGTTAAGATCTAAATTAGTAGAGGCTGAAAATAATTTGCGTTATATGGAGTACAAAATGAATCCAAATGCGCCCGAAATAATTGAGCAGAAGAAAATTATTAACTCCATCAAAGATCAGCTTAAATCTCAATACTCTGAATTGCTTGGTACTTCAAATGTAAATAATAAAGAATCTGAGGAGAAACTAAACGATCTTACAGCTGAATTTGAATGGTACAGAACTTCACAGGAAATCGAGCTTGGCGCCTATAAACTCGCTTTACAAAATTATGAAGCTGAAAAAGTGCAACTTGCAAAAGATCAGATACAACTTGTTGAAATAGTTTCGCCAGTAGTACCTGACTATGCAAAATATCCAAGAGTTTTATATATTCTTGTCACTTCGCTGATTATTTTGCTAATGATATACGGAATTGTAAGGATGATAATAACTATAATTAAGGAGCATAAATATTAAAATGAACTCTAAAGCCTTAAAAATTTCTTTTTCTTTTATTTCTTATTTTTTGAGTTTAGGTGTCATTTTTGCAGTTAATGCTATGAACGATGCTCTTATAGATCAGAATACAAGTCTTTTTCCGAATCAACAAAATAAAACTCAAACTGAGGAGGTTACCACTGCTCAGGCATTTAATGATACTACTTCTGAAGCTCCGACAAATATGAATAATGTATCTAAGGAAGATGTTTTTGGAATAGGGGATCAGTTTGGTTCAAAAATTACTCCTGAGCTAAGGAAAAAGATGCTAGAAGGCAACAGAAATTCTTCAGGAATGTTTGTGTTCGGGCAGAATCTTTTTATGGCTCCCATTAACCTTCAGATACCCCAGCAGAATCCTGAATATGTTATAAATATCGGAGATAAGATTTCAATAAATATATGGGGTGCAATGGAGTTTACCCAGCACCTTACAGTTGACAGTCAGGGAAATATTTTTATACCCAAAATTGGTCCCATACGAGTAGCTGATTTGCAGAATAAAGAGTTAAACAGCGTAATTTCTGCAGCAGTAAAATCCGTTTATAAAGATAATATATTTGTCTATGCCAACCTTCTTACTGCACAGCCTGTTAAAGTATATGTCTCAGGTTATGTTATCAGGCCAGGACTCTATGATGGTTTATCTTCAAACTCAATACTTTATTTTCTGACACAGGCAGGAGGAATTATCTTAAACCAGGGTAGTTTTAGAACAGTTAAAATACTTAGAAATAATAAAGTTGTGAGAAATATTGACCTTTATGATTTTCTTCTGAAAGGAAGTATTCCTTATATTCAGTTTCAGCAGCATGACACAATCCTTGTAGAGCCTGCTCTGGATACTGTTGAAGTAACGGGGCAAGTATTGCGCCCGGCAAGCTATGAACCGACTTCTGAAGGTTTTCCACTCAGGGAAATGCTAAAGGTGTCGGGAGCCAAGCCTGAAGCAACATATGTGCTTGTAGAAAACTACAGAGGAGTACAGCCTACACAGGAGTATATCCCTCTTACAGAAGTTAACGAACACCTGGTATATGGAGGGGAAAAGGTTACTCTTGTTTCAGATCAGAATATGATGAAGGTCAGAGTATTAATAACAGGTTCGATATACGGCCCTCGTCAGATGGTGGTTTCCAATGGTACAACTTTATATGATGTAATGATGAATATCAATATGATGCCGGAATCGAACCCCTCCAGCGCCCAGCTTTACAGGAAGAGCCTTTCTCTTCAGCAGAAGGCTACGATAGAGGCTGGACTGGACTTACTCGAAAGGGAAGTTTACACTAAAGGTCCTTTGACTCCCGATGGAGCTTCTATCCAACAGACCTTCGCGAAGACAATCTCTGAATTTGTAAAAAAAGCCAGAAATGCCCAGCCTAAAGGCCAGGTCGTAATTACATCTTCTGAGCAATGGAAAGAAATAAAAATGGAAGATCAGGATATGGTTAATATCCCTACTATTACTTCTCTTATAAGAATTGACGGTGAAGTTCTTTATCCTTTAGCAGTGACAACCAGGGCTGACTATACAATAAGGGATTACATTAATGAAGCAGGAGGGATAACCCGGCTTGGTGATTCATCAAATATTGTAGTTGTAGCGCAGAATGGATCTATAAAGAAATGTGACTTAAGCTGGAGCTCATGGTCTACTCCTCCAAAAATTATTGGCGGAGATCAGATAATGGTATTGCCTGTAACTACTACTCAGGCCTTGACTGTCGCATCTGCCATTTCTCAGATGATTTATCAGGTTGCAATTGCTACAAGAGTAGTTATAACTCCATAAAGTTGTTCATTCTTATCCATAGAAATTTGTTAAGAGACGGATAAGATAGATAAGATAGATAAAATAGATAAAATGGATAAAATGGATAAAATGGATAAAAAGATAGCTATTTTGGGATATTCCTTTCGCCTGCCTGGAAATTTAGGGACTGATGAAGAGTTATGGAAAGCCCTTATTGATAAAAAAGACTTAATTACTGAGATACCGGAAGAGCGTTTTAACAAATCAAAATTCTTCCATGAAAGTAAGAATAAAAGTGGGAAATCTTATGTATTTAAAGCAGGAGTCATATCAGAGGATATAAATGCTTTCGATGCAGCATTTTTTAAAATGCCAAACAGAGAAGTCACGCAAGTGGATCCTCAGCAAAAACTGCTTCTAATGACAACCTGGGAAGCCTTTGAAAAGAGTGCCATTAATCCGGCAACTGTATCAGGGAGCAATTGCGGTGTGTATGTGGGAATAGGAAGCGCTGATGCTCTTACTTTAGGCGCCGCTGATATGAGTTCTCAGAATATGTACTCATCACTAGGAGGAAGCAACTCTATTGCGGCAAACAGAATTTCATATTTCTTTAACCTTAAAGGCCCAAGTTTGGCAATAGATACTGCCTGTTCATCAGCACTGACTGCCCTTCACCAGGCATGTTTGAGCATAAGATCAGGAGAAACAGAGATGGCGGTAGTAGGAGCAGTAAATGTGCTGTTTTCTCCTCTTACTTTTATAGCAAACAGTCAAGCTCAAATGTTATCTCAGGAAGGCAGGTGTAATAGCTTTAGCAACAATGCCGAAGGATATGTAAGATCAGAGGGATGCATCTCTATAATATTGAAACCCCTCGAAAAAGCTATTAAAGACGGTGATTTAATAAAGGGAGTAATATTAAATACTACGGCAAACAGCGACGGAGCTACCAATGGCCTTCCCGTTCCAAGCAGCAGTGCTCAGTGTGCGCTTTTAAAAAAGGCTTACTCAGAAATTGCTCTGGACTGTAATGATATTTCTTATATTGAAGCTCATGGCACAGGTACTAAAATCGGTGATCCTACCGAAACAGAATCGATTTCAAAAGCTCTAACTTCGAAAAGAAAAAAATTTCTTCCAATAGGTTCTATAAAATCAAACATAGGACATCTCGAAGCAGCAGCTGGTTTCGCTGGTTTAGTCAAAGCACTGTTATGTTTAAAACATAGACAGATTCCAGCTACAATAAATTGTTCGATACTAAATCCTGATATTAAGTTTGAAGAGCTTAAACTGGAAGTAGTAAGAGAACTGCTGGATTTGAGCAGAGAAGAAAAAGATATAATAATCGGAGTTAATGCGTTTGGTTTTGGAGGCAGTAATGCCCATGCAATAATTTCCGAATACAGAGTTGAGACTTCTTCCCATGATTCAGGAAAACCCAACACTACTCCCGATAACATTCCACTGCTCATCACCGCAAGCAGTGAAACTTCCCTTAGAAACATGGCATCAAGTTATGCGCAATTTCTAAAAAGTACTACTAATGATTTTTATAACATTGCATATAACGCTTTCTATACCAGAGCAAGGCATCCTTTATACTGCATAGCATACGGGGATTCAAGAGAAGATATTGCACAAACTCTGGAAACTTACTCACAGAAAGGCGTAGAGAATAAACTGATTTTCACTGGAAAAAAATTAAATCCAGGAAATAAAATTGCTTTTGTATTTGCAGGTAACGGCTGCCAGTGGCCTGGCATGGGAAAGATGCTCGTTGAAAGCTCTCCGGTAATAGCAGAATATATGAGGCAGGTAGATGAAATTTTTAAAGAGCTAACAGACTTTTCTCTGATTGAGACGATAAAGAAAAATAACGACAATAAGGTTTATTCTGATACTCAGCTTGCACAGTCAGCTCTATTTATGATACAGGCTTCGATTGTAATGTACCTGAAATCATACGGTATTTCATGTAATGCAGCCATTGGACATAGCGTCGGAGAAATCCCGGCAGCATGGATCGCTGGGGTTCTTACTTTAGAAGAAGCAGTCAAATTGATTTATTTCAGAAGTAAGGCACAGGCAAAAACCAGAGGACTCGGAAAAATGGCGGTTCTTGGAAAAGGGCATCAGGAAACTCAGGCTATAATTAAAAGTCTGAAATTGGGAAAATTTCTTGAAGTGTCAGGAATAAATAGCCCTGAACTGACAACTATTTCCGGCCTCGAGTCCTCTTTGAGAAAAATTCAGCATTATGCTGAAAGTAAAGAAATATACTTTAAATTCCTAGATATAGACTATCCTTTTCATAGCAGAATAATGGATCGTGTAAAAGACGAATTCATAAAAGATATTGAAAATCTTTTACTACCTAGAAAACAACAGGGAAATGTAGACTTTATTTCAACGGTATCAGGAGTTAAATTTCCTACAGACTCATTGAATGCTGAATATTGGTGGGATAACCTGAGACGACCAGTTAATTTTCAATCTGGAATTGAATGTCTTGTTTCGGATGGTTTTGATACTTTTATTGAAATAAGTACTCATCCAATTCTCCTACGCTCCATTGAACAATCATTGGGAAGCAAGAAAAATATAGTGAACCTTATCCCTTCCCTTAAACGGGATTCAAATGAGTTACATGATATACACGACCTGCTCTTCAAATTAGTTGTTTCTGGCGTCCCTTTTAATGAGAATAAATGGTTTCCTTTACAAGCCCCAAAAACAATCCTTCCTTGTTATAGCTGGGACAAGAAAGTTTACAAACCTGTAACAACTATAGAATGTATGAGTCCAGTAGCACATAGAATTGAACACCCTTTATTGGGATGGAGAATCACAGGAAGTGAGAATATCTGGGAGAATCATATTGACGCTACAAATTGCGGAGATATTGCAGACCATATAGTAGGGGAAGCCATCGTTTATCCCGCTGCATGTTTCATCGAGGCAGCTATAGGGATTTATAGCATTACTAATAGTGCTCAAATAGGAATATTTGATAAGCTTATGATACTTGCTCCTATAACTTTGGATAAAGATGTGACTCTGCTGCTTCAACTGCAAATGGATGATAACGGCTATTTCACTTTGCGGAGCAGACCGAGACTAACAAATCTAGACTGGACAACTCATGCAAAGGGCAGATTACTTAAAAATTCTAATATTCAAAAACTTCATGACAGATACTGCAAAACAAATGAAATCAGGCAACATGTTGGGGTCAGAATTACATCTGAAAAACATTATGAACTTGCTAGTGCAGCAGGCTTGATTTACAAAAACAAATTTCAGACTATTGAAGAAGTATTGATAGATGGAGATACAGTTTTTATTGAATTTAAGGATAATAACGGAAGTTTCCCTGATTGTAATTATCAGCCGCCATATATAGACGGTGGCTTTCAAAGCATATTTTCCCTTATATGGAAAAAAGAAGAAATTGAAGGTAGTGTTTTAAGTAAATCTTACCTTCCAATATCTGTTGACAGTATAGTGTTTCTTAACAAACAAAACTCAATTAAAAGAGCGGTCAACAAATTTAACCACATCTCTCCATTCTCAGCAAATTCAGATATATACTATTATGATAATGAAAACAATCTTGTTCTCATCTTATATGGGGCAAGATGTATCGCAGCTCAATCTTTATTGATATCAAAGAAAATTCCTGCTCTTTGGGAATCCATACCATATCTTTTGCATAATTACAATACTCCTTTATTAACCAATGCTCTGAACAATAAGGTCATAAGCGCTTTCCAAAAGTTCAGAGTTGTCTATGATCCTAAATATAATCAGCTTAACTTAATATTTGAACAGCTGATCATTTCGTATCTCGTTGAAACGATGAAAAGACTTTCTCCTTCTGACATAGTTATTGAGAAAGGTTTATTTGGAAGAAAAATCAGGATTGCTTCAGTGAAACTGATCTGTGAATTGCTGAAAGAGGAAGGGTACCTGAATGCAAAATCTGATGCTCTCTATTCATGGATCAAAGGCAAGGAAATCTTACCATCTGAAGAAATTTATAATTTACTCCTGGAAAGATATTCTGAAGCTTTCCCTGAAATACTCTATTTTGGAAGGATTGGGCTAAATCTTGAGAAGATTCTTCTAGGAAGTATTGCCCCTGATGAACTTGTAACTTTAGATGGAGGCATGTACACGAAATTTATTGAATCGTCAATTCTCGCTAGGCCAGTTTCCGAATCTCTGAAAAGTGCCTTAACTAATCTTTTGGAAAAATTGAAAACTCATGAGAAAATTAATATTCTTGAGATAGGTGAAGGTTTATTCGCCAATACTGTAATGTCTATTGCGACAGATGAGAATTTAGAGAATCTTAACTATCAGCTTCTCACTTACAATAAAGACACTTACAAAGGAATCCACGATAGAAAATTCAATGTAACTGCTAGATTGATAGATGAAACAGAAAGTTTTAAGGACTTACAGCCTTCTTTAAAGTTTAATTTGATAATTTGTACAGACCTTCAGTTAATTAACAGGAAAAAGAAAAGCTTCAAAAGAATTTTAGATTTGATAACTGAGAATGGAATTTTGTTAGTACATGACGGTCAGCCATGTTTGTCACAATGGTTTATGAATGGCCTTAAGCCTTATAATTATAAATCATTTTTACAAAAACTTGAATCTTCTTGTTATCCTTATGGAGAGACCTATTGGAGAACTTATTTTGAAGGTTTTAATCTAGATCACCTCAATACTTATAAAGATGCCAATCAGAATGAAACGATTGGAAGCTTTACTTCCTTGTTTTTAAATAAAATAAATAAGAAAACGGTTGTTTCCAAAATTGAATATCTGTCTCAAAAATCCGTTTTGCTTATCTATTCAGATGGTTCAGCGGATCATGAAAACATTAATAGATTTCTCTCTTCTGAGTGTCAGATTTTTGAAGCTTATAATTACAAAACACCTCTTAAAAAGAAAACAGATTTCAGCAAATACGATGAAATATTTATTCTGCCGGAAAAGGATACTGACCTTGATGATACCTCTCTTGATTTGTTAATAATGGAAATTATCAGAAGAATAGCTCGTAATAATGATTTTAGCAGGAAGCCTTGTTTGAATCTTATTACAAGCGGTGGGGCTTTATGCAATGGAAGAAAAAATCTTGTATTTGAACGCAATCCAAAACATGCGTCACTTTGGGCTCTCATGCGTGTAGTTTATTCAGAGTACAGCTCATATATTAATTTCAGGCTAATTGACTTGCAGAATGAACTTTTGCAAAACAGAATTGCAGATGTAATGGAATATAAAAACAATGAGCTTGTTTTGACTGATAAAGCTGTATATGCAATCAGAGTTATACCTTATAAAGAAAAACCCGAGCCATATAAACTTTCAAAAGATAAAATAATAGCTCTTAATTTGGAGAAAAAAGGTTCTTTTGATTACATAAAATGGAAAGAAAAAAACAAAGATGTTCTAAAAGATAACCAGGTGGCCATTAAACCTGTTTCTGTCGGTTTGAACTTCAGAGATATCATGTACACCCTGGGCCTTATGCCTGAAGAAGCTGTAGAAGCAGGAGCTATTGGCGGAGGATGCTTAGGCCTAGAAGGCTCTGGAATAGTGATTGAAACAGGCAAAAAAGTAAAAGGTTTTAAACCAGGGGAGAGAGTCATAGCCGGAGCTCCGCCTTCATTTTTTACTAGCTATATAACAGTTAACCAGGAAAATTTGTTAAAACTCCCGGATAACTGGACTTATGAAGAAGGCGCTACCTTCTTTATAACTTATATGACAGCTTATTATTCATTGGTTTACCTTGCTCAGCTGAAAAAAGGAGAAAAAATCCTTATACATGCTGCTTCAGGAGGAGTAGGGCTTGCTGCTATACAAATTGCCAAATATCTGGGCGCTGAAGTTTATGCAACCGCTGGAAATGGAGAAAAAAGGGATTTTCTAGAGTCAATTGGTATTAAAAATGTTTATGACTCAAGAACACTATATTTTTCAGAACAGATAATGGAAGATACCAACGGCGAAGGAATGGATGTCATCCTTAACTCATTGAGCGGAGATGCTATAGACATAAACTTTAAAGTCTTGAAATATATGGGGAGGTTTGTAGAAATAGGAAAGAGAGACATCTATGAGAATAAAAGACTGGAGATGAAATCATTCAGCAAAAGTATATCTTTTTTCTATTTCGATTTGGAATTGTTTCTTAAATATAAAAAAGATATTGCACAGCATATTTTTACAGAACTCAATGATCTTATTAATAAAGGAATTTTTAAACCACTTCCCTATGTGTCATTTCCTGTTACTCAGATCAAGGAAGCTTTTAAGTTTTTGAAGGATGGTAAATCTATAGGAAAAGTCGTTGTTAATATAAACCAAAACGATTTATCGCCCGATCAATCTTTGAAGGAACAAAAGAAATTTAGAGGTTCATATTTACTGACAGGAGGAACCGGTGGTTTTGGTTTGGAAATAGCAAAATATTTGGTTGAAAAAGGAGTTAAGAGCCTCATTCTCGTTAGCCGTTCAGGGAAATTGGATGCCGAATCTTCAGACTATTTCAAAAACAAAGAAATAAAACTGAAAGTTTACTCGGGAAATGTTTCTTCATATGTACAGATGGAGGAAATTTTTAACAAAATAAGAAAAGAGAGAATTGAACTTAAAGGAATCCTCCATGCGGCTGCGATCTATAAGGATGATCTTATAGAAAATATGTCCTCTGAGAATTATTATGATGTGCTAATGCCAAAAATAAAAGGGGCATCTCATCTGGATTTGTTGTCCAGGGATTATGATTTGGATCATTTTATCCTGATTTCATCAGTAACTGTTCTTCTTGGAAATATTGGTCAAGCTAATTATGTAGCAGGGAATGGATTTATGGAATCTCTTATTCTTTTGAGAAGGAAAGCAGGATTAACTGGTAACTACCTTGCTCTTGGAGGAATTGGAGATGTAGGATATATACAAAGAAATCAACAACTCAAAAAATTGCTCTCCGATAAACTCGGAAATACTATGACTAAAGAACAGGCGATTATGGCGCTTGACAGTCTCATATCAAGTAATCATCCGGGATATGTTGCAATGGATTGGGATATTCAAAGAATGTCAGATACCTTGCCTTCGGTAAAAACAGAAAGGTTTGATCCTGTAAGGAAATTACACTCTCAAACAAAAATAAGCTCAGATGTAGGAAACTTCAAAGAATATATAAATAGCCTGACTCCCGCGGAAGCTAAGAATGAACTGCAAAATATTGTAGCGGAAGAAGCGGCAAGCTTGCTTGGTATATCCCTTGAAGATCTTAAAAAGGAAAAGTCTCTTAAAGATTACGGTCTTGACTCCTTGATGGGATTTGATCTTGTAATGTCTCTGGAGAAAAGAACAGGCATTAAAATGTCGAATATGGCCTTACCTCAACAGCCTAATATTATTGCTGTTACAGAAATGTTGTTACTGAAGCTTAATCCTACAGAGGATAAAGGCGATAATTAAAAAATACACAATATCGTCATTATCCGAATAATAGGTATTTATAATTATGAAATATAAAATTCCAACATCCGGCATACTTAAAAAAATTCTTGAAGAAAGAAAAGGGAAGCAATACAAACTTCCGGAAGAATTACATGCAGATAATAATGCTTACCTTAATTCTAATACGACATTCAGAGAGTTCGAGAAATATCAAATGATAGAAGAGATGAAAGCTCTTCTTGAGAAATATAAAATAAACTATCCTTTTTTTCGCTGTTACGACGGTATTGGTGGAGCAAGTATTAAATTCCAGGAAAAAGATTATATCAACTTTACCAGCTACAACTACTTAAATCTTAATGCTCATCCTGAAACTCTAAAATTTGTCTCTGAAACAATTAAAGAAATCGGCACTTCATGTTCTGCCAGCAGAATGACATCTGGAGAGAGAAAGATTCATCAGGATCTTGAAAAGCTCATAGCAAAAGATTTATATGGAACTGAGGATTCCCTTCTTTTTGTAAGCGGTCACGCAACAAATGTTTCAACTATAAGTTGTCTCTTTGAATCAGAAGATGTTATTTTCTATGATGCTTTATCTCATAACAGTATTACAGAAGGGATAAAGCTTTCCAAAGCAAAATATTATGCTTTCAAGCACAATGACATGGATCACCTTGTAGTACTTATGGAACAGCATAGAGATAAAGGGAATAATGCTCTGATAGTCACAGAAGGGCTTTTTGGAATGGATGGAGATATTCCTGATCTGCCAAAAATGATTGAAATTAAAAAGAAATATGATGCTTTTTTAATGATTGATGAAGCTCATTCTCTTGGTATTCTAGGAGATAAAGGGAAGGGGCTTCATGAACACTACTCAATAGATTCCAGAGAAGTTGATATCTGGATGGGGACTTTAAGTAAAAGTTTGTGCAGCTGCGGAGGGTATATCGCCGGAAGCTCTGAACTTATTATGATTTTGCGCTTAAACGCTACAGGATTCTTCTACAGCGCAGCAATGACTCCTGCTAATACTGCGGCTGCTCTTTCTTCGCTAAGGCTTATGCTTAGCGATAACGAAAGAGTAGCTTCCCTGAGAAATAATGGAGAATATTTTCTAAATAAACTCAAAAAGGCTAAATTAAACACAGGAACCAGTATCGGTAGAGGCGTTATCCCCGTTTATATTGGAGGTGAAAAAAAAGCTTATGAAATATCGAATCTTCTTTTTGATAAATATAAAATCAATGTTCTGCCTGTGACATATCCAGCAGTAGAAGAAGGCATAGCAAGATTAAGGTTTTTTATAAACAGTGATCATACCGAAGAGCAGTTTGATTGTACAGTTTCAGCTCTGAAGAAACATTTATAAAGGAATTTCCTTTCGAGGTACATATTGAAATCAATATTATTTTTACAAGGTCCTCCTTCATCCTTTTTCAGCATGATGTCTAAAGCTCTTGCAAAGAGTGGCCATAATGTCTGGAAACTAAATCTTTGTCCAGGAGATGTTTTTTTTTGGAAGGCAGGAAACTCGATCAACTATAAGGGAAGTCTCGAAAAGTGGGAATCCTTTATCTCTGAATTTCTTTTCCAAAACAAAATTGATCTGATAATTTTATATGGAGAACAGAGGACTTATCATAAAATCGCCATCTCGTGCGCATATAAATTGAAAATACCTATTATTGTGAGTGAGTTTGGATATATCAGACCGGACTGGCTTATATTTGAATTTAACGGTATTTCGGGGTCATCTCTATTTCCAAGAAACCCTGAAGAAATACATCTACTTGCTCATAACTCGCCCGATTATTCACTTAACCCTGTTTACAAGATTAATGGCCTTTATTGGTCTGTATGCGAATTAATCTATCCTCTTTTAAATTGGATTTTTTCTTTTTCTTTTCCAAATTTTCGAATGAAACTGAATCCTAATCTAAGGCTGTACATAGGAACAAATCTGCATATAATAAAAACATTTTTTGCGCGCGGTAAAGTTAAAAAAATAATTGACAGGCTTTTGCTTGAGAAGGGGGAATATTTTGTTTTTCCTCTTCAGGTAGAGGATGATTTTCAAATTAGCGCGTATTCAAGTTATAGCGGGATGAGTCAGGCAATCAGAGAGGTCGTTGAGTCCTTTGCAAAATATGCGTATAAGGACGCAAAACTTATTGTAAAACTGCATCCTCTCGAATCTATTGCTTATAATTGGGAGAAATTATGTAAAAATCTATGTGTCCAATATAATCTTAAGGACAGATTGTTTTGCATTGACGGAGGTTCTCTGGAGAAACTTCTTAAAGGAGCTGCAGGAGTTGTTACTATTAATAGTACAGTAGGAATAAAAGCATTAATTGAATGTTTGCCTGTAAAGGTGCTGGGGCAGGCCGTATATGATATATCTGGATTGACTTTTAAGGGAACACTTGAAGATTTCTGGGTAGATAACTTTAAACCGGACAAGAAATTAAGAGATAATTTTATAAGAGCTCTTGCTTCATGTGTTCATCTTAGAGGTTCCTATTACTCTAAAGAAGGACTTGCTGCAGCGGTAAAAGAAGCTGTCTATAGGATTGAAAATAATCTGATAAATAAACCTTTGGATAGAAATAGCCTTAATCTTTATGAGTAATATAAGAAATATAGTATTAACAGGGGCAAGTTCAGGTATAGGAAGAGCCTTAGCTGAAATATATTCTGCTCCTGGTGTAATTCTGGGATTATTGGGAAGAGTGGACTCTGAGCTTGAGAAAACAGCAGTTAACTGCCGAACTAAAGGGGCAGAAGCAATAAAAGCTTCGATTGATATAACTGATCATTTAAAAATGAAAGAATATCTAGAGTGTTTTGATGTCAGATATCCTATAGATATGCTTATTGCCAATGCAGGAATAGATTTCGTTTTAAAGGCTGACTATCAGCTGGAGTCGATGGACACAGCTCGTAAGTTAATGGAAGTAAATTTTTTTGGAGTTTTAAATACTATAAATCCTGTCATTGAATCGATGAAAAAAAGAAGGAAAGGGCACATAGTTATTTTAAGCTCAGTCGCTGCGTTCAGAGGTCTTCCTGTATGTCCTGTGTATTGCGCTTCCAAATCAGCTGTTAAAGTATATGGGGAAGCTTTGAGATGTATATTGTCACCATACAATATCAAGGTTTCTATCGTATGCCCTGGTTTTGTAGAAACTAGGATGAGCGACGAATTCCCTTATGAAAAACCATTTATGATTTCTGCAGATAAGGCAGCCCTCATCATAAAAAAAGGTCTTATCTCTGAAAAAGCTTATATAACTTTTTCCTTATTCTGGAAGGTTTGGAGCTATTTAGTCAGATATTTACCTTATAGGCTGTCCGATAAAATAGTGAACCTAAAATAGAACTTCAAATTCCTGCTATTTTGCAAATATCATCTATTCTATGCGTCCAGGTGTGGTTTTTGCTAATATACTCAGCGCCAGCTCTGGCTCTCTCCATATCCTTTGTTGAAGGGCCGTTTTTAAGTCTGCTAAGGATTTCGTTAGTTTGTTCTGGATTTTCAACGATATAACAGTAATCTTTAAATAGTTTTTCCACAGATATTGCCTTATTAGTCAGAACCATTCCTCCACAGGCGAGAATTTCTACCAGTCTTCTTGAATACATAGTAGGTGAATTAGTAATTGTGTTGGCATTAAAAGATATAAGATAATCTTTGTATATTGATGCCGTCTTACTGTTTTGTATAGGATGGAAATGAGAGTAAGTCCCGATTCCAGGAAAATGGAAGTTCTTATCCCTTTTTGCAAAGTTCCTATCGAAAACATCCAATTTCATTTCTGTTTTTTGGCAGGATTCAATGATCATATTCAGCCATTTGGCTCTATTTATGTGAATGCCATCTTTTCTATATCCTCCAACGAAGTTAGCCTGATTATATTTAAAGTTAAATCCATTAAATGAGTGAAAGGCCTGTTGGCAAGGAAACAGCATTGTATCTATTGTTGTTGAAGAGGGAAGATTTGCTCTTAGTCGGGGTATTATATTGCTGTCTGTAGTCAAAATGTGATCAAAAAGCTTTGTGATATGGATATAGAAAGTGAACCATACATCACTGTCTTTTTGCCAAAAAAAAGTTGGTATTTTTCTATCTTTGGCAATTGATAAAATATTAAAAAGAGTTTTATCTATTTTTTTCCATATTACATAATAAGGCAACGGTAATTTATTTCTCCATGCTCCATGCGACGCACTCCATGAAGTTTCTGAAAAAATCAGATCAGGCTTCCATGAATAGATAATATCTTTAAAGTTATCTGGAGTAATTTCCCGTGTATCGCATTCAGCAGCTATGCATGCTGATGTAATACGATCTACCATAAGGCCTATTTTCAGCTTTTTAAATTTGGAAGTCAACGCGTTATCCTATTAGTGAATGAATTTAAGTATTGTGTCAATGGCATTGGTCCATGTATGATGTTTTGCTACATATTCGGCTCCTGCTGCAGCCCTTTCCAAGTCCGTTTTGTCAGGGCCATGTTTTAGCCTGGAGAAAAGTTCGACAGCTCCTTCAAGGGTATTAACTATATGACAGAAATCTTTAAAATTTTTGTCAACAGCTTTGCTTGGCGTTGTAACAAGTATTCCACCACATGCTAATATTTCCACCAGCCTTCTTGAATACATTGTCTCAGAATCTTCAATTGTATTTACATTGATTGAAACGGCATAATCCTTATAAAGATTTGCCGTTTGGTGATGGGAGATAGAGGATTTGATATCCAGATCAAATTCACGAGGGAATTTAAAGTTCTTAATGTTCTTATAAGCGTTTCTATCATATACAACAATAGGAAGCTCGGATTTTTTGCAGGCCTCAAATATCATATGCTGCCACATTTTTCTTCTTTCATATTTATGGATATAGTAGGTTCCTGCAAAACTGGCTTTCAGAAATTTAAAATTAAAGCCTGTAAAGTTATGAAAAGCTGGCTGAAACGGTATCATCAAAGGCTTAACTGTAATATCTGAATTGACAATCGCTCGATATCTGGGAAGAGTATTAATATCACTTGTGAAAATATGATCAAAGAGGGAAGCGCTGTTTATAAACCTTTCAAAGTGAGCTCCGTCATCTTTGTTCCAGAACACAGTAGGTATAGAAAGAGACTTTGCAGTATTGACAACATTTTTAAGTATCGTATTATTAATTCCTTTTTTGGGATGGTCTGCAATTCTATGCTGCCATGCATCGTGTCCTGCATGAAAGGCTGACTCTACAAGTAAAATGTCAGGCTTCCAGGACTTTAATAGGGATTTATAATTCCAGGGCAAAACATCTTTTATCATGCATTCGGCAGAAAGACATTCAAAAGTGAAGTGGTCTGCAATAAGCGCTATTTTTAAATCTTTAAACTTTCCATTTGGCTTATGAAGATGAGTTATAAAAGTCGAAAAATGCTTTTTCTTATTGATTATATGCTTAATTAAATTCAGTGGCATCTATCTAATTATTAATCCTTGTTAACTTTATTTTAATTACATCCATTTTCTTTTACAGCTTCTTTAAAGGAGAAAGTTGAAGTAATAGTAGCTTTTCCTTTTATTAAAGTGATACATGTTTCGAGCAGTGTATTTTGCTCAAATTTGTCTTTTATTTTTGAAATCAAACTAAATATCTCACTACCATTTTTGCCAAATTTTACATTCGTCTTTAAATCGTTTTTGGATTCAATCCTTATTTGACAAATATTACCTGTATCTGATGATGTTGCTAAAATCTTATTGTAATCTATTGCAGATATTGTTTTATTTGAATCAAAGTGCCATAAAATGTAGGCTTTTTTATATTTCCATCTGCTTGCGTTAATATCATCTGTGACAGTTACTATTTTCTTTTCTTTATCAAATTTCACGCTTCTCGTAATAATGGCTTTTGGGTAATTGCAGAATTTTAAGTTTATAAATATCGAATCTTGCTTGTCTACATATTCAGTTAATACACTCTGGACAATAGAGGTTTTTTTTACTTTTCGATAGCTATGTGAGCTTCCATCGTTATTATTGCCAAAATGCACTATATTGTGAGCAAACCTTGAGCGCATATAGTTTCTAATAGGAGAAGAAAGATTATGGTTATACAATCCTGAATCCACAAGCCATGATTCACCAAGGTAATTGATGATTAAGCTGCCTTCATCCTGATGGTAATGATATGAACTTAAAGCACTAACCTTAGATATTAGTTGAAAATCTTTCTTAAATTCTGGGTTTTTACTCCATTTATCTCGGATAATCACATACCCTGATTTAGGGTAAATAGCGATTGGAGCGCTAGGAGGAAGACCTTTTTTCCCTCCTGAAAGTGCATAAAGGAAATTGGAATACTCTGTTGTTTCTGAGAAATATCTGGAATATACATCACTTATTGAGTGATTGGTGCTGTCTCCAATAATAGGTATTTTACTTTCCGGTGTTAGTATATGAGTTAGAAAAATGAGAGTCTTTTTGAATGTGTTTGTAAATATCTCTTTCAAATGTAAAAAATCTTCTATGTGCTCTCCGTAAAATATGTTTAAAAATATATTAAAAATTTGATAATGGTATGATGGGCTGTTTTCCACATGCACTCCTTCATCAGTAAAACTAAACTCAAATTCATCGGCTATTCTCTCAATTGCTAATTTTTTTAACTCATCATTTTTTAATACATCCGATAGTAGCAATAGCACTCTTGATTGTTCTAAACCATGGTTAGTGTGTTTAGAATAAAATTTGTCTGATGATAGGATTTTAGAATGTACAATAATTGAGTTAATTATTTCTTCTATCGCGGTAATGTTGTTCTTAGCCCAATCTTGTCTGTAGCAGAAAATATAACTTAAAAAATACACAAGGTTTTCAGCCCTTAAAGCAGTACCGTGATCATGCCATATGAACGAATATGCCCTGGAATATGGATTGGTGCTAAGGTATTTATTTATCCAGTCAAGAATAAGTTTAAATACTGGGTTTAAATCTGTTTGTTTTTTTAGATCAAAATGCATGATATCCTTTAGAAAAGAAAATCTGTTGAGCGCAAACTGCCAAGCTCTATCTTTAAAAGGATCGGAATCCCACTCTATTTCGTTTTCAATGCAAATTCCCGGAAAATGTAAAATTTTAAGTTTATTGTGAAATAAAAGTAATTCAGCTGATTTTTCATTGCCATGTAGTGCAAGTGAATCAATCTTTTTCTTCAAATACTCAGAGTTGAATATATTTGATAAAATACTATCATATGAGTTATTATCTATCATTGAATGAGTTTATTAAAAAATACTTAAAGCGAAATGATTTTCGAAAAATATTTACACAAAACAAGTTAATATGTGCGAAATAAAACCAATATTCAAATACCCTTTGGGTATAGTTAAAGGAGTTTAGCGGAATTTATATTACAAAAAGATAAATTCCCTAATGAGTTCAATTTTATAATGTCTGAAATAGTCACTATATCATACTCCACAGATAACATATTAAAGAATTTTTCAAAAAATAATATTCTTTTATTATTGGCAGGAGGGACAAAGTATCCGGAATTCGTCATATCTAATAGAGACCACGAATGAAGCACAATAACTAAAATAGCGTTATTTCCAAATTTCCTGTAGAACCTTTCAATTATTATTTTTATCAAGAACTCAGGTGTATTTATGAATTGACAGATATCGAAATAATGATAGTAAAAAAAAGAGGAAGGAACGATTGAAATAGGTAACTCAATTATTCCATTTGGCCATGTAAACTGAGGACAAAGTATATTGAATTGCTGCTGAAATTGTGATCTCGGATAATAATTCGATGAAACTCTAAGCCCATATTTAGGCATAGATTCAAGAATATTTCTGTTGAATGTAAATGAATTTCCTCTAAAAGAGACAGGCTGAGAAACAGTTGTATTTATTTTAGAAAAAATATTAAGCAGATATTCAAAAAACATGTCAGCTTCTTTCATAGTACAATTTTGGCAATTTGGTTCTCTCTGAAATCCATATTTTTTCCAGACTAATCTGTCAATTTCACCAGGGTGAGCATGAAGTTGCAGATCGTGCCCTCTGTGAATTATTTCCTCAGCAAAATCGATAATTCTTTTTCCATATGTCTCATATGCGCAGAAGTCGTAAAAGCAACTTAATCTCATACATAGTTTTTCAGAGAGCTCCATCAATTTCGTAAATCCGTGGTATCTATCTCCAAACTTGCCAATAATTAATTTTTCAAAATGATTATTATCTGCTCTTATTTTGAGAGCTTCTATATCAACAGATACTACGACTTTTTTCTTCTCTCCATTTTCCTTTAGAGCAGTATTGGCTATAGTAGGCTGGAAGTCTAGTTTTTTAGATAAATATTTAAGCGCAAACTTCTGTTTATGTGAAAGAGAAAGCATTGTTTTTTAGTGGAAATAATGTGAAAAATATATTTTATACACTACATAAAGAGAGTTTATGAATTATCGCCTTGCCTGACCCCTGGAATCTTAAAGCCATTCTGATGCTCTTGCAGCCTTTTGGAATATTAACAGATTGCTCTTTTGTAGCAGCTAGAATATTATGTGAAATTTTCTCACCTTTTTCATTTAGATACACAAAGACGGTTCTAAGGTCACAATCCCCTTCGTAAAGCAGCTTGAAAGATTTGTTAAAAACAAAATTTAATTCTTCAGGAAGGAAATTTCTTGTGCAATAGAAATACTGATGTTTGTCGTTGGGAAGGTTTGATTCAGCATGAATTTTGTTATCTATGAGTTTAATTTTAACTTTAGTCTTTCTAAAAGGATTTTGTTTCGGAAGCAAGGAGAAAAGCATAGGGGCGCTAATTTGGGTATAAACATTCCCATCATATTTATCTGAAATCCTACAGTATTTCAGCTCGAATTCCTCCTGAAGCTGATGAAGCTGGAGAATGATGAGTTCGTTTTCCTTTTGGAGTTCATCGTTTTCTTCCTTTAACTTATTGTTTTCAGAGTGAGTCTTTTTTTCAAGGTTAGTCTTTTCTTCGGAAACAGTATTAAGTTTTGTCTCGAGGTCAGATTTCTGCTTATCAGTTTTTATCTTTTCATCCGAAATAGCTTTAAGTTTAGCTTCAAGTTCGGATTTAAATTTATCCGAGGATGCTTTTTGTTTAGTGAGTTCTTTTGAAGAGTCTGTAAGCTTTTTCTCGAGTTCTTTTAAATCTGTTTCTTTTTTCTTGTTATCAAGGACATTCTTTTCAAATTCCTCCTGAAGCTGATGGAGCTGGAGAATGATGAGTTCATTTTCCTTTTGGAGTTCATCGTTTTCTTTCTTTAACTTATTGTTTTCAGTGTGAGTCTTTTTTTCAAGGTTAGTCTTTTCTTCGGAAACAGTATTAAGTTTTGTCTCGAGGTCAGATTTCTGCTTATCAGTTTTTATCTTTTCATCCGAAATTGCTTTAAGTTTAGCTTCAAGTTCGGATTTAAATTTATCCGAGGATGCTTTTTGTTTAGTGAGTTCTTTTAAAGAGTCTGTAAGCTTTTTCTCGAGTTCTTTTAAATCTGTTTCTTTTTTCTTGTTATCAAGGACATTCTTTTCAAATTCCTCCTGAAGCTGATGGAGCTGGAGAATGATGAGTTCATTTTCCTTTTGGAGTTCATCGTTTTCTTTCTTTAACTTATTGTTTTCAGTGTGAGTCTTTTTTTCAAGGTTAGTCTTTTCTTCGGAAACAGTATTAAGTTTTGTCTCGAGGTCAGATTTCTGCTTATCAGTTTTTATCTTTTCATCCGAAATTGCTTTAAGCTTGGTTTCGAGTTGAATTGTATTATCCTGCAGAGAATTAAGATTAAATGCCAATGTTTTATTCTCTTTTTGCAAGCTATTATTTTCATTAGCAAGTTTCTTAATTTCCAGAGCTGAGTGTTTATATTCTTCAATTTGAACAGCTGTTATCCAAGTCTTAGTCGGTTTTAAGTTCATATCTTTGCTTAATTTCATATTCAAACTCTCCTTCTTACTAATAAAAATACGCAAATTGAGAATAACACAATTTACCTCTGCACCAAGTTTATTACATTAATAAGGTAATAAAAATAGATTACTTTGCAACTATTTTCAGTTCTGTAACCTTTCGATCTGCTATTATATTCTTATTATTAAGCCTATTAATATTCTTAATGATAATTTGTTTTCTCAAGTTTGAATTCCAGCCGTAATTATTGGAGGTTACAAGAGATGTATCTGATATACGCCTAATAAAGAGAGGGGAATTAATAAACTCATAATTCTTTACGCCCATTAATCCGGCTCTGTTATGAAAATCAGAATCTTGGGAAACTCTGTCAGTATTAAAAAATGACAATTTCTCCAATGTAGGATATAAAACAAAAAACACACCATAAGGAAAATCTGGATATTGATGGTTGAATGGCCCGAAGAAATTGCCTTGTCTCAAACATTCAAGAAGCTGCTCTCGGTTCATTGCTTCAAGTATTTTTTCGGCTTTTTCAATATTAAGGTTCATACCAAGAAGATGGATGCAGGTTTCAAAAAAACTTTTAATGTTTGTTTTACGGTTTTTATTTAAATCAGTCAAAAGACGAGAGATATTGTTATCGTAATAAACTAATTTTTCAGGCAGATATTCGTTTTTTATATTAAAGCTTCTAGTTCTGATAATTATATCTTCATCCTGGATTGATTTTTTTACTTCCGTAAAAAGAGTATAATATTTATCTAGAAAATTTTGTGGCATAAAATCATCCGCATCAAAGAATAATATCAAAGAATTTTTATCTTGAACTTTTTCTAAGAGAGAATTTTTTATCATGTATGTGCCGTGGTTTTCTTCTGAATAGTAGAATTCAAAATTGCTGCCGTATTTATCTCTTATCTCTTTAACTTTGCTAAGAGTCTCTTTGCAACCGTCTATACCTATCAAAACTTTGATTTTAGGGCACTTCTTGGGTTTTATTTGGGTTGCGACAGAGTCGAGGCAGAGCTCAATATAATTTTGAGCTTTATAGGCAGTTATGATTATGTATAACGGATTCAAGATTTTGCACCACTAATCTGCACTTATTTTCACTGATTAAATTACATCTTATATTAAAAACACTTACTCACACTGAGTCACAGAGAACACGGAGATAAAATTCATATCTTGTCAAAGCCTGTCCGTTGACGACGGAGGCGACCAGGGAATTATCCGAATTTAATGAGCTAACTATAAACTAACAACGGTCAGCCATCAACTAAAATATTTTTCTCACAGAGACACAGAAAAATCAGCTCTAATTATTCAGCACTGTAATATTCAAAAAAAGTCGGTTTTGACATTTCAGTCTGAATAATTGGAAGCACTTCGTGCTTGTTTTGCTCCGCAAAACTGATTTTTTCACAGAGATTAAACACCATCTGTGTTTTCCGTGCCACCGTGTGAGAATATTTCCTGTTTTTTTAAATAAGTGACAATTAGTGGATAATACTTTATTTGTCAACTAATTAATCAGACTTAACAAACCATGAACTAAGAACCAATAACCATCCAAAATCATTTCTATCTATGCATTCCAGTTGACGACGGAGTCGGAGGATGTTGATCTGAAGTTATATTGTTTATAGCCAGATGATTTGAGGTTTGATCTATTTCTTTGATTATCTCAGGAAATTCATGGTCAAAATCAGCTAGAAAAGTCTTATCAATAATCTTAATTTTAGTTAAAAGTTTTTTTGGAAATTCCTGTAATCTCACTAGCAAATCTTCATTGCTAAATACAGCCTTTTGATGAGCTGAATTGAGGATGTCGTACCAGGAAAACGAATAATATTTGGAAATCAGATAGATGTCAAAAATATCCTTTGGATTATCTCTTCCTATAACAGCTGTTAGTTTATTACTTAAAATATTTTCCACATTATCTATAAGGTAGTTTTCTTTTGTAACCACAATATCTTTATGCCTTACCCCAGTGTCATTGATAAAATCGACCTGAAGAGTTTCATTTATTATAAATCTCATAAAGTCTTTTGATTCCAATTCCGCAATAAGAGTGAATTTACGCTGTAAAGCAACTCTAATCTTTCTCACAGCAAAACTAAACCTGACCGAAGAGTTTGTAAAAAAATCCAAGTCATCAGAATATCTTTTGGCATGATAGAAGCGGCTCAGGCATGTTCCGCCTGTAAGGTAAAATTCATTTTCAGTATTAAAAACAAGACTTAAAACTTCATCCTGAAGCTGATATAGTTTTTTGTAATCTATGCTATCCATTTTAATTCCTCTATTAGGAGGGGCTTTCTTAAAAAATATACTTCGGCCAGATTTTTTCTTCTAAATACAAATTCATTGTTAAATTCAGGAACACGATAGTTTTCAATAAGATATTTTAATTCATCATTTGGGAATATCCTCAAATCTTCGAACAATCTCGTGCTGTTTAATAATATTTTTTCAAATAAAAATGCCTTCTCACTTGAAGAACCATGGATAACAATGTCATTAATCTGTTTCTCTGTGATTAATAGATCCCAAAAACACTCTTTTCCTATTCTATTAAAATCTATCATTTTCTTAAAAGTATCTTTTCTATTAATTTGTTCCATTTATCCAATTCGTGGTAAAACGGGTTTTAGGTTTTCAATGTTCGGTTTTCTGACACAAAAAACCTTACACCGATTGCTATCAAACTGTTTAACCTGCGTCATTATCTCTCCATGTTAAAATGTATTAAGCATTCGATACCCATTCACTTTTCACTATTAGTTTTTCACTTTGTTTTTTGCTCAGAGTCTCCAAAGAGCATAGCCTCTGGAAGTGACTTCAGACCTTGGCAAAATTCCTTTTACATCCAGAATAACTCCGCCCGGTTGAACTTTAGATAGTAGGCGATCAAGATTTAAATTCTTAAATTCTTTATGAGCTACGGCAAGAACCATCAGGGGGGCAGGAGATAGTTTATCAAATTCTTTGAATTTGATTCCATATTCATGTTCTGTGTCCGTAGCATCAGCTACAGGGTCACACACGGTAACATCCACATTGTAGTCTATAAGTTCATTTATAAGGTCAATAACTCTTGTATTGCGAACATCAGGGCAGTCTTCTTTGAAAGTAAAACCAAGAACATTTGCATGGACTTTATTGATTTCTATCGATCTTTTGAGGAGTTGCTTTATGCCCTGTTTGGCAATATATCTGCCCATATTGTCATTAATTCTTCTGCCGGAGTGGATAACCTGAGGAGCATAACCAAATTTTTCAGCTTTATATGTAAGATAATATGGGTCAACTCCAATGCAGTGTCCGCCAACGAGTCCAGGCCGGAATGGAAGAAAGTTCCACTTTGTTCCTGCAGCTTCCAGAACATCCAGAGTGTCTATTCCCATTCTGGCAAATACAATGGATAACTCATTCATAAAAGCTATATTCAGGTCGCGTTGTGAATTCTCTATAACTTTAGCCGCTTCGGCTACTTTTATTGATGCAGCCTTATAAACTCCGGATTTTACTACTGAAGAATAAACTTCGGAAACAATATCCAAAGTCCTCTGATCTTGGCCTGATACAATTTTTAAGATGTTCGTGAAAGAGCGTTCTTTGTCTCCGGGATTAATCCTCTCAGGCGAATAACCTACTGTAAAGTCTTTTCCACATCTCAGCGATGACATTCTCTCTAGAATCGGAACACATATCTCTTCTGTTACTCCCGGATAAACAGTTGATTCATAAACGACAATGTCACCTTTTTTAAGAGCTTTTCCAACTGTTTCTGATGATTTTTCTACAGGAGTCAAGTCCGGGACATGCGCTTCGTCCACCGGAGTAGGAACTGCTACAATATGAAAGTCAGCTTTCTTAAGCTCCTCGACATCGCAGGTAAAAAGGATATTTGTAGATTCTAGTTCTTCTTTTGAAACTTCATATGTCTTGTCATATCCCTGAATAAGTTCTAATATTCTTTGGGGATTGATATCAAAACCTATTACTTGTTCTTGTTTTCCAAAGGCGACAGCTACAGGCAGTCCAACATACCCGAGCCCGACTACTGATATTTTTCGATTATGCATTTATAACCTTATTAAATAATAATTTATCATTGAATTCAAGTCATAAGGAAGTATCCTTTAAGCATTTTAGTAAAAACATTGCCAGCTATATGCGAGTGCCCTCCATTTTTATCCTCATAAGTTAATAATTTGATATTAGGATTAGATTGAGCGGATGATAATTGAGCTTTTAACGGTAAAAAATAATTATTATAATGTAAGTCATCGTGAATATTTTGAGCATAAACTAACTTATTTATTTTTCCTTTCAATATTGATTCTGAGACATCTAGCATTTCCATAGGAAATAACTTACTTAACTTATCTCCATAAGCAGTTTCAAGTTTTTTAGAAAATCCTCGATAATTAAGAATATTTAATTGTGGATTTACTACTAAGGCAGAACATCCAAGAATAGAAGCTGCTCTAATTGCAGCAAACCCACCGCCAGAACTACCAAGAGTAATAATATTATTTGTATTAATGTTTTTGGCAGATGCTATATATTTTACAATCGTCATGAAGTCTGATAATAGATTTAAAGAAGGAGAGCCTAAATACCAAGCCATATTTACCTTATCATATAGGAATAAAGTAGAATCGAATACTGATAATATTCTGCCTGGCAAAATATTATGCCAGTTCCAACGAGCAAAAGTAGGAATTGCTTGCTTGCTACGATCTACATTGCCATGAAAAAGTACAAACAATCTGTCTTTAATATTCGATTTATCATTGTAATAAAAACAGTATTTTATCTGAGAATTATAGATTTTTTTTAAAAAACATATTTTCCCATTACAGATATCAGCAGTTTCAAGTTGGTCGAAATTGAAAACTCGTTCTTTATTGGCTGAGTTTTCATTTTTTGGTAACTTTGCTTGGATATCAGTATTGGTTCTATTGTTAGAAATTTCAGTTTTTGATTTTGAGTGACCTTGAGCGATAAGAGAGTGAACTAATTGGTTATGGGGATCAATTAGTTTTGCCTGATTGCAATATGAAGTTGCAGAATTTTCGTCTTTAAGGTTAAAATAAATTTTAGCTAGCTCGGTTAGAGCAATTAAATTGTTGGGTTTAATTTCTAATGCCCTTTTGAAAAGAAGTATAGCTTGCTCGCTATTACCAATAGCAGAATGATATAACCCTAAATGAATTATATTGACAAAATTATTACTGTTTAATGATAAAGCTTTTTCTGCTATTCGTCCTGCTTGCTCATATTGTTGTAAATTCATATAAGCACGAAAGCCATATTGTAAACATTTAAGATTTTCAGGATATGACATTAAAATTGTTTCAAGGTATTTGATAGCTTTTTCAAACTCTTTCATTTTGAGAAGAGTTTTTACTTTGTTTTCATCAAATACATCATCAATTGGTTCATTATTTGCTTTATTCAGAGAATTGAATATGAAGGCAACAAGTTCTCCTATATTTGAAAATTTATTCTCTTCGCTGATTTGAATGCCAAACTCATTTGACAGGCTTACGAGTAATATTGTATGTGACAAAGAGTCCCATCCTGGAATTTGCTCGGATACGGTGTTGTTAGAAATGTCAACTTTATCGCATAAGAATAAATCAACTAAAATATCAGCAACTCTATTAAAAACTTCGCCTCTTTTCATTCTACACTCCTTTTAGTTCTAAAATAAGTAAATTAATTTATATCAAGCGTGGATATATCACCAGCTTCCTGTCCGAGATATGTTGCTTTCAAATAGCGCCTCATAATTTTTCCGCTTTTGTTTTTAGGGACTGAATCTATAGCTATTATTTCCTGAGGGATAGCGGTAGTTGATAAATTTTTAGAGAGATGTACTTTTAATTTCAATTCCATGTGAGTGTCAAGTCTTATTCCTTCTTTAAGATGTACAAAAGCCACGACTTTTTCATAGAGCAGAGGATCAGGGACTCCTATGACCCCTGATTCAAGAATTTCGGGTATTTCCAAAAGGCAGCTCTCTATTTCAAATGGACTTATAAGATGTCCTGAAGTATTTATTACATCATCAGATCGCCCAAGAAACCAGATATACTCATCTTTGTCGCGATAGGCCATATCTCCGGTATGGTACCAGTTATTTTTGAATTTGCTTTTATAAGCTTCTTCATTGTTAAGATAGGTCGTGAACATAGATGTCCATCCTGGCTTAAGGCATAAATTGCCCTTTTGATTTACCGGCAATTGTTCATGCTTGTCATTCAAAATACCAACCTCTATACCTTCAACTGGTTTGCCCATAGAGCCAGGCTTTATTTCAAGTTTCGGACAATTGGATATCATAATTCCACCGGTTTCTGTTTGAAACCATGTATCATACACATCTTTCTTGAAGACTTTTCTGCTCCATGTGAGGATTTCGGGATTAAGCGGTTCTCCAACGCTAAAAATCGAGCGTAACTGAGAAAGATTTCTTTGTGTGTAAAGGGTATCATCTTCTCTCATGAGCATACGAAGAGCCGTAGGGGCAGTGTACCAGACATTTACCTTTTGAGTTTCGAGCAATTTCATCCACTCTTCTGGATTATAAGCTCCGCCATAGTGAATTTGAGTTACTCCAAGGCTCCATGGGCCTATAATGCCATAAGATGTCCCAGTTACCCATCCCTGGTCTGCTGTACACCAGTAAATATCCTCTTCTTCTAATCCGAGTATATTAGCCGTAGTATATGATTGATGCAGAATGCTGCGATGGCAATGGAGGACTCCTTTGGGTTTCCCTGTAGAACCTGAAGTATAATGCAATACAGAAGGAGTTTCAGGTGGAGTATATCGTACTTGGTATTCTTCACTTGCATCTAATATCAGCTTGGAATAGCTTAGTACATTGTCTGAAAGATCTGTGTCCGAATCGATTATGATAATGAATTTTAAATGTGGAAGATTTGGTATTATGCTTTTCAGTTTATGATAATGAGCCTTCGTTGTAATAACCGCAGTAGCTTTAGAATCTCCAAGTCTGTCCAGTAAAGCTTCATTTCCGAAACTTGTGAAGAGCGTTCCAATTATGCATTTATTCTTTAATGTTCCTAAAAAAACGAAAAACTGTTCAGGACATTTAGGAAGAAAAGTAAATACCACTTCTCCAGGTTGAATTTCTAGACTGAGTAAAGCATTAGCAAAGCGATTTGAAAGCTTGTCTAAATCAGAGAAAGAAAAATCTTTAATATGATTTTTAGAAGATAACCATCTAAATGAAATATTTTCTCCTAATCCCAATTCACATTGTCTTCTCGTGCATAAGTAGCCAATATTATTGTTCACTATCATGAAACCTCATTATTTATTATGTTTGACCTGGCAATGCTAATTTTTAAAGTTATGGACTAAATTATCTATAGAGCTTCCAATATCAAGCGATACAGCTCCCATTTGCTTTGCTTCATTAATAAATGCTTTACCGATTACTCCTCCTGCAACTAATACTAAATCACCTGGTCTAACAACTTCTCTGATTTTTTCTAAAATCGTTTTATATGTGTAAGGTAAAGTTGTATTCCCAGTGTGATAATTAGAATTAGTCTGCTGTCTTATATGTGTTGGAATTTGGATGAATGCAAAGCTATTTAAAGAAGAGAATAATGAAGATATAATTTCGTTTGATAAACTGCTAATTAAAACAGTTCGTGAAGCTGATTTAGATAGAGTGGTGAGTTTATGAAACGGATTAAATAGGAATTGATTACTTTGAGCGTCTGTAAGTATTGTAGCTGGTTTAAGAATACTTGGTAAGGAGTTCAAAACTTCTAAGGATCCTCTTAATGTATTTCCATTTAAAAATGATGTAGTTTTTATAGAACAATCTCTTATAAATCTGTATATGGCTGGAATGCCCAAAATATCAGCATTAATAACTGAATTTAATAAAGCAGAAGTAATTTCTTTATTAAGTTGGTCTTGTAATTCTTCGCCCCACCAATGCCTTTCACGATTGTGAGCATCATCTTTTGAAAAGTATCTATAGTTATTTGAGAATATATAGGCTTCACCATCTCCCAAGCGGATAAAGGATAATGGGTTTTTACTTATTAAGGCAATTTTTATTTTATCATAGAAATCTTCGCGTTCTTTGATATTATAGCACACATCCATAAACAGCATTTGAGATCTTGTTGAGTTATAGAATGGGGCTATAATAGTTTCGTATTCCATGAGTAGCTTACTACTAATTAGGCTCTTAAACTTGTCTTCAATAAGTTTGTGATTCCAGTTGCACGGATCACCCAGCTTAGGATCAGATGAAAGTATTTCGAGTTTGAATTTATCATAATCATTTAAGTTTGAATTAATATTTTCCAAAAGACATATTATAGCTTCTTCTTTTTGGAACTTGTTAGATTTAACCAATTTGATTAGTTTTTCTTTCTGCTTAAGATTTAATTTTTCAGGTTTTATGTATTTAGCCTGATCTAACAAAGCGCAGAATAGATTCAAATTATTCAATTTTAATAATGCATCGGCAAACATAGATTCAAGAGTTTTTTTTATAGTTTCAGAAGCATTATATTTTGTGATAAATTGGAAAATATCTTCAATTTCTTTATCTATGAGAGTATTACCAGGCCATTCACTATTTTTAAGTTTTATCCAGCAGATAGATGCGGAATTAGTTTCAAAGTTGGTGCCTATTTTTAAAATCTTATGAATTTCTGAAGCTCTATTATTAAAAAGAATTGTAAGTTGAGGAACAATAGATTCATCGTAAATTAGAATTTTTGAATTTACCTTTTCATTAATCCTATTAACTATGGACAATAAGGTTAACGGAGTAATGCATAAAAGTTTATTAATTAGTTTTTCGTTTTTTATAATTTCAGCTTTGTTATTTGTGTAAAGTATTTTGGAAATAGTATTGACAAGTTCTTTAATTGTTTGCGCTGTTTCTGTTGTACTCTTAACTGCTGGATTAATTTTCGCATAATTTTTGAGCCATGCTTTGTTAAAGAAAAGATTATAATTTTCCCAGAAATCAGTATTTATTTCTTTAAAATCTAAATGTTTAACAATTCCAGTTCTGACGAAGCCGTAATAATCAAAACAATTGATAGTACCCAATTCAAAAAAATGAAAAACAGGAATCCCTTTATGTAGAAGTTCAACCACTACAGAAGAGTTTGGCACAATGGCAATATGATCATACTCTGGTATATTCTTCTCAATTTTTATAGCTTCATCTCCACAAAGATCTTTAATTTTTACATCATCAAGTTGAGGGTGAGGTTTAATAAAAATATTCTTAACATTAGGATTGCGAGATAATAATTCAATAATTGAATTGAACACTTGTCTGTTGTTTGTAGAACTCAAGTAGATGCCTACTGTCACAAGATTCTTTCTTTCTTTTCTTAGTCCTTCTAAGTTAAAGTGACTTGTAAATCTAGGCAAAATAAAGGTTTTTCCTTGAATTGATCCATTTTTTCGATAAATATCTAATGAATGCTCATTATGCAAAATTGAAATCTCAAAGTCTAATGGGGGGAAACACTCTGATACCTCAGCATGCTGTAAATATAATCTAGGTATATTTAATTCCTTTAAAGTCATTGAAAAGGCAACTTGTGTAGGTGCATGGTCGTTAGCCATAACCCCAAGCAAAATTTTCTTTGATTCTGGTAAAGATTTAAAAGAAAGAAAGAAATTTAAATATTGAAGTGTATATGTAATAGCCTGAAACAAAAGTTCAGGTTTTAATAGTTCTCTTTCTTGGAAGTAAGTGGAAAATAAATCTTTTATGCGTCTAACCAAATTTGATTCTAGATCCAAAGGTTCTTTACTAATAATTGGTGTAAAATTTGCAAGATTATGTTGAGTTAATGGCGGCATTTCCAAATTAGTTATAATATCGTCAATAAATTTAAACTCCCTCCGATTGTTCATAGTATTTCCATAAGACAATACTTCAAAATCGCCAATAGGATATATTTTAGGCTTGAATTTCTCTAAACTCTTAATCAATATTGAGACAGCAATAATACCAGGAGTGTCTTTAGTGAAGTTAGCAGAGGAAAGCTGTGACTGTATTTTAACAAACAAAGGTTTGTTAATAACAATTTTTTCGTAATTGGGAAAAGTGAGTACTACCTTTCCAACACGTATTAATCCTTCATAATAATGCATATATTGTATGTTGCTCTAAGTATAATTGATAAAAGAGATGTCAAGATAAAACCTCTGTTGAGGTAATAATTTGATTTATTGTACTTGTTTCCATTAAATATCTTCCAGTTCTATTCGCATTCTTCGTGATTATTGATTAGTTTTTTGGGCAAAGGAGTTCCTTTTTTGATGTCACAAGGGGAAGATTTGCCGATAATTCTTTTTAAATACTTTGGCGGCAGTCCATACCCTGGGCGGATTGAACGAATATTCGCCTCAGTAAATAATTCACCTTTTTTGATGTCCTTCACAGCAAAAAGAGAGCGGGAGAATTGTCGGTTTTTCTTTACTTTATCCGTCAAAGCATAAGTTACTTTTCCGAGCGATTTTTCTACCTTACGGATCGAATCAACCATTTCCTTAAATTCAGAAGGCTCCATTGAGAACGATGCATCTGGTCCGCCAATGTTTCTATCCAGAATAAAGTGTTTTTCAATGATTCTTGCTCCGAGAGCAACGGCCGTTATAGAAGCAATTGAGCCCATCGTATGGTCAGACAAACCAACTATAGTCCTGAACCTCTCTTTCATATCAGGAATAGTAAGAAGATTTGCTTCTTCTATCGGAGCCGGATAAGCAGAAGTGCATTTAAGTAAGGCTATATCATTATTCCCGACTCTTCGACAAGCTTCTACGGCATCATGAATTTCGCTGAGTTCGGCAATTCCTATTGAGAGAATCATGGGTTTGCCTTTTGAGGCTGTGTATTCAATAAGTGGAATATCTGTTATTTCAAAACTTGCTATTTTATAAGCAGGGACATCCATTTTCTCAAGAAAATCCACAGCCGTTTTATCAAAAGGCGATGAAAAACAAATTAATTCTTCCTGTTCTGCAATCTCTTTAAGTTTCGGCTGCCATTCCCATGGAGTGTATGCCTGCTGATAGAGTTTGTGCAGAGTTATACCATCCCAAATAGTCCCTTGTTTGATTTGGAAATATTCATTATCACAGTCAATAGTTATTGTATCTGCTGTATAAGTCTGGAGTTTTATAGCATCGGCTCCGGCTGCTTTAGCTGCTCTGATAGTCTTTGCAGCTACTTCAAAGTCATGGTTATGATTCGCTGACAGCTCAGCAATTATAAAAGCCTTATTCCCTTTATTGAAATCAAAATCAGATATTTTCATTAAAATTAACCCTTATTATTGTTGCAGATTATTACTGATTTCTTATTTCTCAAAGAATGGATCTAAAAGATTAAGATGTGTAATATTCTTAAAATCAGCTACATTCCTCGTAATCAAAGCAGCTCTATAATTAATAGCTGTAGCAGCAATAATAGCATCAGGTATTTTTATGTTATGAAGTTTTCTAATTTCTATTGCTGTATCTATGATATCAGATGAAATTTCTAACTCTTCAAAACAGTCAAATAGACTCTTTAATTTGCACTCCTCATCGGAAGATAGATTTTTATATCTGAAAATTTCTAATCGTGTCAGGGCAGAATAAGCTTTCAACTCAGCTTTCACGATATCATTAAGCGCATTAATTGCAATATCATTTCCAGCTGCTGCATATATCCATATATTAGAGTCAATAACATACTTCATTTTCTGCAATCCCATTCATTTCTTATTTCTTTTTGCCAAGAAATTGGATCTTTCTCTAGTTTAAGCCATCCAAGTTGTTTTTTTACATTTTTCCAGTCGGTTTGAGATGTTGAAGAATTTACTTTAGATAAATCATCTATTAATGCAATCAATTTCAAGTGTTTAGAATATAAGTTTTTATGTTTCTCAGGAATTTTTATAATCCCATTTACTGCATCAGCTTCAAACTCTACTGCGTACATTTTAAACTCCATATTACTATGTTATGTTTTTTTGTAATTATATTAAATTCGCAATTGTTTATATTGCAAAAAAATCATAGGTTCTTAATTCATGCCTATCCGTGTTCATCCGTGGATAAGCAAAGAATTTCAAGCTTTGAGTTAAATTCGAACCTCAACATTCATAATTCAAAATTTCTAGTTAACCGCTAATCTATATTAATTACTTCATCCCGATTTATCATCTTTCCCATCATCCCATCACCAAATTAGCACATCATCTATATCAACATATCACCACATCTCCCATAGTGCATTAGCAAATCTAAAGTGAGCCCTTTTGGTTGGACAGTTTTTTGATATTTTATATATGTAAAACTTCCCTTTATTTTTTCAAAGAAATAGGCCAAATTTTGGTAATCCCGTCTATATTATGTTTACTGGCCTTCTTCATTGTTTACCACTAATCTTCTCTAATTTTCACTTATAAGTTTTATTACTTTTTTATAATCAGTGATCATTAGTAAGTCAATCAGTGGTTTAAATTCTATTCTATTCATTTTTTCTTCAAAACAGTGTGCTTGAATTTCAATACTGCAAAATTAAGTTCTATTGTAGTTTCTGCTTCAGCTGTTTGTAAATTATTGTCTAATATTTGGGTTATCAGTTCTCCACTCTTCTGCATAAGACTTTGCTGTTCTTTCTTATCTGTGATTGCAGAGAGGGTATTAACATTTCTGGACAGTTCTCTTATCTTTGAAAATGTCTCTATAATATCAATAGTAGTTTTTGTAGCAACTTCACTCTTAATAATTGTTGCCAACATATACAATCCTTTTTCTGTAAAAGCTTTAGGTTGTGCTGTAGAATGTTTGAGCGAGTTAAACCGGTCAAAATTTTTGACCAGTTCGGATTTGGTTATTTTATTTACCTCTATGACATAGCCATTTGGAAACTTATTAGGATTATTTGAAACTGCCTGATTTATCTCTTTTGTGGAAACATTATATAAAGTCTGAGATATTCATCTTTCCAGGATTGTTTAAACTCAATCGTCTGTGATTCCCTTAATGATTCCCTTAATGATTCCCTTAATGATTTCATTTATATGTATATACGAATTTTAATGGGATTGAGTTTTTATCGGTGCAATTGAAACCAGCTCTTTCAAATATCTTTTGGGAAGGGATATTTTCAGGTCTTATATATGCATTGACATAATTAACAGAACCCCAATGTTTTTTTAAGTTTACCAGTGCTTTTTTTAATATTTCAGCTCCATATTTTTTTGCTCTGAAACTGTGATGAATGCCAATGCTGATTATGATTTCATTGTTTCTATTATCAAATCTTACTTGGCCAGCGAATATACCATTATCTTCCACAATGAACAAGAGTGATTCTGAAGATTCTAAAATGCGATTAAACCACTTTTTGTGTTCGTTAAGCTCAATTTCATTACTATTAAAAGAATTACTTCTGACGGCAGGATCATTTGCCAATTCAAACAAATTTAACATATCAGATTCTGTTGCAAGACGCAAAGATAAACTGTTGTAATTAATAATTAGTTTATTGATAATTAACCCCGCTCCTTTCCCATCTACCATTTTTGTTCCATTTTTGCTTATTTTGCTTCTGTGATTAATATCAGATAAACTCGCTAATTGAGATTGGATATCTAATTTTTGCCACTCAGTAGATTTTGAGATGAAACCAGCTTTTCTCCAACCCTTAATGTTTTCCTTTTGGTTTTCTGCAACTTGAATGATTATAGAAGGGATTCCACATCTGGCAAGTTCATTGGTAGTTTGGCCTGCAGCAGAGATAGCAATATCGCAGTCCAGCATCAGGTTTTTCATTCCTTCAGCGTTGGGGGCGGAATTGAAAATTGTATTCTTATCAGCGACTTGTTTTATTTCCTCTGTGCTAGTAAAAGCATTGCCTATGACTACATGTTTTTCCCATGAAGGATAGGTTGTAGTAAAAATTTCTAAAACCTTTGGCGTTAAGTTTCTAATATCGCTTCCGCCAAAAGTAACTAGAACTTTTGATATCTCACCTCTTATCTCCTTTTTCGGAACTTCCCAGAATTCCTTGCGGAGTATTATGTATTTGCTTCCAAGAAGGTACTCTACACCTTCTTTTTTGGGATATGGAAGCTCTTCAGCATAAATAGTTCCATTAACAACAAATCCCTTTGGATATTCAAGCCTCATGTAGTCATCAATATAAACAGCTTTTTTTGTTAATTCCGATATTTTGAGATAAATCTCAATGTCAGCAAGATAAGAGTCAATAATAACTATATCGGAGTTGTTTATTTGTTCATACAGTTTATTTGTCTCTTTAGTCCAGTCAAAAAAGAATGCTTCGTATCCCTTTAGGATATCTTTAGCTGAATCATCCCCATTAACAATAAACTGAGGGGTAAAGCCCCTTTCCTGAAATGCCTGATAGAGAGCCGAACATCTTCCTATGTGCCCATAGCCTGTCTTAGAATTTCCCTCTGTAATAACAAATATAGCCATATTGGAGTATGAGGCAGAAAAAGTTAAATTATTTTGTTATTTTTATCCATCTCCATTCAAATACTTTACTTCCAGCGATTTGTATATTATTAAAAGTCTTTGTGACAGCATCTTGTTGCATAGAATAGTTCTTGTATTCTGAATTGATTTGTTCGCTATCAAATTTATCTTCTAAAAACTCTACTGTGTAATTACCTAATGAGTGGATAAAATTCTCTAGAATGCTGAAGCTATAAGTGTTTTGATATACAAAATCTAAGGGTTCTCCCTTATCATTAAATGTATCTGAATACAGGAATTTACTCAGATGTGTTTTGTCGCTTATCAAAGTTCTAATAAAACAATATTTCTTTGAAGATTTTATGATATTTTTGAGCGGAGTTTGAAAACATGGGAGATGTAAAATTACATTACAACAATATACTATATCATACTTTAACTCATATGAGACAGGTAAATTAAATATATCTTCAACAGCAAAACTTGTATTAGTATTATTTTTAAAATAATTCTTGGCAAAAGTAATATATGGGATAGTAGCATCAATTCCAGAATATTTTATATCTGGATCTATTCTCTTTAAACCATTATAGTAATGTCCAGCTGCGCAACCGACATCTAAAATACTCATACCAGGCAAATAAATGTTTGAAATTAATTCTACTAGTTGTTTTGTGCATTCCATTTCAGGCAATTCGCCTGTCACTCTTTTGTATGTTCTTTGTTCTACAGATTCATCTTTTGCCCAAATTCTCCAACTTTCCTTTTGCATAATAACACCATTTCCTTTTTAAGTTTATTTATTATATTTAAGCCAATATTAAAATGACTTTATACTCTTATTTTATTGTCCATCCTCCATCTACTACAATGTTAGCTCCATTTACAAATGAAGAAGCTTCAGAAGCAAGAAATACCAAAGGTCCTCCTAATTCATAAGGTTTGCCAATGCGTTTCATAGGAACTTTATTAGTAAGTTTTTGAATGAATTTCGTATTTTTTATAGCACTATTATTTGGAAAAGGACCTGGAGATATAGTGTTAAATCTAATTTTTTCTTTACCAAACTCACAGGCAGCATAACGAGTCCACTGAATTAACGCAGCTTTTACTGCACCATAGAAAGGAGGATTAGATACTTCTGGGTTATCATAAATTGACAAATCAGGACTTACCATGCCATACATTGAAGCAATGTTTATAACCGAAGCTCCACCATGTAAAACAACCGCATGCCTTAAGTTTGGGAGTAAAGATTGTACAAGATTTTGGACGGCCACTATACCTGTCTCATATGATTCTCTAAATTGAGCTAAAGAAGAATATTCAATTGTACCAGCTCCTCCATGATAGGCATTATTCACAATAATATCGATAGGCTTTTCATGTTCTTTATTACAAAATTCTATAATTTCAGTTGCTTTCGTAATATCAAAACAGGAAATTTCAGACACTAATCCATTATTTTTTAATTTATTATGCAATTTTAATAAGTTATCTTTATTTCGCCCGTTTAATATAACAGTAGCTCCTGCTTCAGCCAAAGCTTGCGACATATCCGTTCCTAAATGTCCCGTGGCTCCTGTAATGAGAGCTCTTTTAAACTTCAAAGAGAATAAATTTAAACTACCTAAAACCATAATCATTTCCATTTGCTTGGGTCTAAAGCATCCCCAGTTAGAATTGGACGACCTGCCAAAATAGCATTCAATTGTTCATCAGAAAGAGTTATATTTAAAAACATCTTAATATTTTCATTTAGCTGGGCTAATGTTTCCACGCCAATAACTATCCCATCAATCCATGATTGTGATCTTATATACCTCAAACATAAGTCTAATTTACTTAAAGAATTTGTTTTAGCAACCATGTCTTTAAGCCAGTTAATTACTTCGAAGTAATTAGTAGAATTTGCTTTTATCCAAAGATTAGAATCTTCTGTTAGCAATAATCCTTGAAGAAAAATACTTCTGACATGTACAAATATATTTCGTTTTTCTTTTTGTTTTTGTAGTTTTTTTATAGCTTTGTCCCATCGCCAATCCAAGATATTAAAAGGTAATTGAATATAATTGATATCTTTATTATCAATAACCCTATCAAGCTCGTCTGGATTTTGAACTGATGCACCTAGGCTGGATATATATCCGATATTTTTAAAATTAATAAGTTTCTGCCAAATAAGACCGTCATACAAGTCTAGATGCGAGATTCTATGGAGCATTAAACAATCCAAGGCATTCTTTTTTAGTAGAAATAATGATTTATATACCGAAGAATCAACAAAAGCTTCAACTGTATCTGAAGTGGCATCAGAAGGAAGATTAAATAAAGGGGATAGCTTTGTTATTATTTTTAACCTGGAAGCAATATCGGAATCCTGAATTTGACCTATAATTTTTTCACTATTACCATAAGCCGATGCTGTGTCAATGTACTCAACTCCATTGCAAATTGCATTTTCAATAATAAGTTTTACTTCGCTAATATTAACGCACCCATTTTTATTAGTAATACCATAATTCATACCTAGCTGAGCTCCTCCTATAATCAAATTTTTAAGTTGTACAGGAGATATAGGGATCGGATAAATACTATCCAAATTATTTATAAGTTCTAAAAATGATATACTAACAGGATTTATAACGGTTTTAAAAACCTTGATTATTCTTATATAATCTTCAAAAGTATCTATAGTACTCCTATAGTTCGATTTTTGTAAGTGTTTATACTTCTGGAAATAAGTCCTGCCATATTTTCTAGCTATGTATGTCATAACATGTTCGTAATCATGCTTATCTACTGCATTATCATGTGCTTCGCGCAAATGTTTTAAGCGAGTTATCTCTAGCGATGTTCCATACGGAAGACCAGATTCTTCTCCAATGCAACAGATGTAATCTAGTTGTCTTTTTATAAAATCAGATTCTACTAAATCAATAAGGGTTCCATCTGGAAAAACATTATCAGCAGTTACCCTTACAACTATTGTATTGTCATTATAGATAGCAAGGCAGGCAATAAATCTGTGAAGTACATTATCTAAATTTCCACGGAAAAAAGGGATATCAAAATTACTTAGGGTGAAACATAATCCATCATCCATCTGTTCGTTCGAAGTAGCTACAATTACATTTCTTCCAGTATTTCCAGCTCTTTTAGCAGCTAAAACAACAATCGGTAGTCCATTAATAGGTAATAAGACTTTCCCAGGTAGACGCCTAGAGTTTGTTCTAGCTTGAAGGATGACAATGCCTTTCTTGTAACCTTCTACCGGAAAAGTATTTTTATTATCAGTGGTCATAAGTGTAGATAAGTGGTGAACTGTAGTTTTCTAATTCACTAATATTGTTTAAGTTAATGCTTCTTTAAGTTTAGTTGCGACATATTCGATTTGGTTTTGAGTCAAGTCAGGATACATGGGAAGGCTGATCGCAGAATGATAATAATTTTCTGCGTTAGGACAGTAGCCTTCATAGAACCCAAGCCTGCGATAATATGGCTGAAGATGAACTGGAAAATAATGAACATTCACTCCTATCTGAGATGCTCTGAGAATATCAAATATTTCTTTGCGTTTATCTTTTCCGACTTGTACAGGATATAAATGCAAAGAAGAATATGAATCAGTGCTTTGATAGGGTACTATCACATCTTCGATGTTTGAGAACAGTGATTCATATTGATTTCTGACAGAATGCCTTTTATTTACAAATTCTTCCAGTCTCTTCATCTGTGATAGCCCTAAAGCGCACTGGATATCAGTTATCCTGTAATTATAGCCAAGGTCTACCATTTGGTAATACCAAGCACCCTCTGAAGGTTTATTCATTTTTTCAGGATCACGGGTCATACCATGAGTTCTGAGCAAAGAAATCTTGTCAAACAAGTCTTTATTATTCGTAAGAAGAGCTCCTCCTTCTGCTGTAGTAATTATTTTTACAGGGTGAAAGCTGAAGATTGTAATATCTGAGTATTTACAATTTCCTATGGGTTTGTCAAGGTATTTACCGCCGATGGCGTGAGCAGCATCTTCCACAATTTTGAATCCGTATTTTATAGAAAGCTTATGAATCTCTGCCATATCACAGGATTGACCGGCAAAATGTACAGGAACTACAAGGGAAGGTAACCTTCCTTCTTTATCAGCTTTTTGAAGTTTTTCAATCAGAGCTTCGACAGACATGTTGTAAGTCTTCGGACAGATATCAACGAAATCTATATCCGCTCCGCACATAAGAGCAGCATTGGCAGTTGATAAGAATGTATTAGGAGAAGTCCAGACTAGAGAACCTTTGCCTATCTCTAGGGATAGGTAGGCCAAGTGCAGAGCTGCTGTAGCATTACAGACAGCAACAGCATATTGAGAGGTACAGTGTGATTTTAATGCATTTTCAAAAGCAGTAACTGCTGGCCCCTGTGTAAGCCAATCAGACTGTAATGTTTCTATAACTGCATCAATGTCTGATTGAGATATATTTTGACGACCGTAAGGAATCATAATAAATAATTTTAAATTAATATAATTTTAAATTTTGAAATAAACGAATTTTGAGATTGTTGATGTGTTAAGGTTTAAAATAAATCATTAGGGAATGGGAGATTTTGATTTTTTATGAATAGTTGTGAATATGGCTAATAATTCAGATGATTCTTTCAATAATAGTTTTAATTCGCTATTTTTATGTAAATCCAGTTCAGATAAGAGTTCCAACCAATAATTAGTTTCAGAAGTTTCTTTTAATACTATAGATATTTTGTGGATAAAATCTTTTTTAGATTCTGCTCTATTTGCTTCACGATAGTTAGCGCCAATACTAGTTGCTGATCTTAGTAACTGTTTTAATAATACATCAGAAACAATATTACGATCATTTGAATTAATGAATTTGATTATGTTGATTGCGAAAGTTTTAGTTCTTTTTTCTAAATTATAATTCATTATCTTCTTATCCATTGCACAGATAAAAGCCGTTTTAAAATTTAAAATTTTTCATTTGAAATTGATGCCTATTTACTTTACACGATTCACTAACCACTAATCACGATTCATGAATAATCAGCAATGTTCTTCTATAAGTTTCTCAAGTTCTTTTACTGTAAGAAAATGATGATTGTTTCCGCTGTTATATGCAAAACCATATTCACACATCTTCCCTCCTTTTGCAAGCCATTTGTCTTTCAATGTATGCTCTTCAGAAGATGGTAAAATAATATAGTAATTCTTCATTTCTACAGTATTTAGGGAGTCTGAAACAGTTATCATTTCTTCATGTACTTTTTCGCCAGGACGAATTCCAATGATTTTAGCTTCACATTCAGGTGCTATTGCCTTTGCGATATCCAATATTCTATAAGATGGTATCTTAGGAACAAATAATTCTCCTCCAAACATCTGGTCAAACGCCAACATTACAAGGTCAACTCCTTCCTGAAGAGTGATGTTGAACCTAGTCATTCTCTCATCAGTTATTGGTAATACCCCTGTATGCTTGAGTTTTTTGAAAAAAGGGATTACAGAACCGCGACTTCCCATTACATTGCCATATCTAACTACTGAAAACTTGATGTTGTGTCCGCCTGAGTAATTGTTAGCGGCCGTAAAAAGTTTATCTGAAGCAAGCTTTGTAGCGCCATAAAGGTTTATCGGCGCAGCCGCTTTATCTGTGCTTAGAGCTACAACTTTGGTTACTTTATTATGCAAACAGGCATCTATAACATTTTTTGCGCCTATTATATTAGTCTTTACAGCTTCAAAAGGATTGTATTCACAAGCAGGTACTTGTTTGAGTGCGGCGGCATGAACAACATAATCCACTTGTTCCATGGCATATGTAAGTCTTTGCTGTTCTCTGACATCACCAATAAAAAATCTTAATTTCTTTTCAAAAGGTTTAAAGTCATGATGGTGTGCCATTTCGAATTGTTTTAGTTCGTCTCTGCTGTATATGATTACTTTTTTAGGCTCATACTTTCTTAAGAGAGTTAAAATGAATTTTTTACCGAACGAACCTGTTCCACCAGTTACTAAGATACACTTATTATTTAGCATAATCTCCTTAAGTATATTTGATTATATTTTTTTAAATATTCTAACAAAAAAACTACTGCTTAAACTATGAAGAACTTTATTACATTGAATAGTTTCTAGTTGTTCCATCCCTAATGGCTCAAATACATTTCTATAATTACGAGTAAAATGTCTCCATGAGTCTGTTTGCTCATCTTCAATTGTGATTAATATATTATTAGTAATTCTAGCTACATCAGGAAAAATCCATTCGCTGTCTGTATGAATATGTTCAAAGACAGCTATTGTAAAAACTAAATCATATTCGTTGTCTTGGAATGTCTTAATAATATTTTCAATAGGAGCATTATATATTTTTGAATGGCTTGCCATCTCAGGGTATTTTTTGTTTAACTGTTCCACAGCATTTGTACTGATTTCAATGCCTGTCAAATTTTTATATCCGGCGTTAAAAAGGTAATTCAAATTCCTTCCAACATTGCATCCAAATTCTAATATTTTAAATTCAGGTCTAGCATATTTTTTTATTAGTTCTTCTAATAATTGAGATCTTAAGATTGGGGCTTCTGAGTATGCATCAGGCAAATTATTTTCATGCCATGGAGACTTCCAATAGTGATGAATTTCGTCCTTGCTATTGCTGATTTTATTCTTTTTTTGTTTAGATTCTTCATTATTTTCAATTTTTAGCTTCGATCTTAGTTCTTTTAATTCTTTGTTCTGGAGCTCTATTATATGAATTAGATCATTGCTATTGGCAGAGGCATCTTTTATAAAATCCAAAAGTTGTCTTTCAGCCCTAATAGAACCTAATAATTCACTATCGAGTTCTGGAGCTCCAATAGCAATGGAATTCTTAAAGTGTCTTTTATAAGTTTTACTATTACTGGAGTCTAATATATATCTGGCTTTTCCGAGAGTGTTGAAAACCCCTGATAACATAAGGTTATTAAGTATATTCTTGTCAGTTCCTGATTGGATTGCTTGTTCGTATAGTTCTTTTGCTTTATTCAATTCTCCTGTTTGCTGATAAGCTGAGGCAATAAGAAGATTCAGTTTATTTCTCGTTATTTTAGTATTTACATTCTGAAAATTTATTTCGATTAGATCTTTCCAGTTCCCAAATTGCCACAGAGTTATAGCTCTATTAAGAAGAAGTTTTTCATCTTTAGGAATTTCCTGATTAAGATTAATCTCTGTTGAAGCAAAGATATCTATCGGGCTTTCCAGATGTACATCGTGAATTTTAGGCATATACTTCTCTGAAGATTTAACAGAATTTCTTTTTTTGCTAACAGTGGAAGATGTAGTAGTCTTTTTCATAGTTAGTCAGGTGTTGTTTAATCTTTGATGACAAATTGTTTGATCATTTCAATTTGTGCTTCAGTTCTGACAACTTCCAATTCTAACAAATTCTTTTGTTTTTCGTTATTGGCTAATTGTTTCTTGAGGGTTTTAATTATTGTTGCTGATTCGGTGATTTGCTTATCTGTGATGGCCTTCAGTTCAGCGAGTTGTGACTTATAGGACTCAGAAGACAACGCCGACTCTTTAAGGTTGAGTTCCAGAGCGGCAAGTGTTTTTGCTTTTTCTTCGTTGGACTTTGCAAATTGGGCTAATTTGAGATCTTTGTCAGCTATAAAGTAGTTTTTTTCTTCGATTAATTTGGCTGATTGGCTGAGTTTAGTGTCGCGGTCGGCAACTTGCAAGGATTTTTCTTCTATTGCTTTTGAAAGTTCAGCGATTTTAGCTAAAGAAGCTTTGGATGTTTCGTCTAGCTTGTGCTGAACATCTTTATTTTGATTTGATAATGTGGTGATTTGCTGATGTGTTGATGAGAGTTTGGAATCGAAATCGGTTTTGAGTTTTGAGTTTTCAGTTTTCAGTGAATTTATCTGGTCATTAGAGGCTTTCAGGTCATTTGTAGATTTGGTTAACAGAGTATTCTTTTCTTCAAGAGTTTTACTGGCTGAAGCAAGTTGTGCTTCTAAGTCTTTGAGTTTAGCTTCTGATTCAGTAAGTTGGGCATCGCGTTCGGAGATGGCTTTTACTTTATTTTCAAGTGATTTAGATAGCTCTTCTGTTCGCGCTTTTAGTGTGTTTAGTTGTTCGTCTTTCTCTGCTAGCTGTGACTTATAGGTCTCAGAAGACAACGACGACTCTTTAAGCTTGAGTTCCAGAGCTACAAGTGCTTTTGCTTTTTCTTCGATGGACTTTGACAGGTCGGACACTTGGGACAAGTGGGACTTTGCAGTCGAGTCAAGTTTGAGCTGGAGATCTTTTCCCTGATTAGTTAATGTGGTGATTTGCTGATGTGCTGATGAAAGCTTGGCTTCGAAATCGGCTTTGAGTTTTGAGTTTTCAGTTTTCAGTGAATTTATCTGGTCATTAGAAGCTTTTAGATCATTGGCTGACTTGGTTAAGAGAGCATTCTTTTCTTCAAGAGTTTTACTGGCAGAAGCAAGTTTATTTGCTGATTCGACGATCTGCTTATCTTTGAGGGTCTTCAGTTCTGCGAGTTGGGACTTATAGGACTCAGAAGACAAAGACGACTCTTTAAGCTTGAGTTCCAGAGCTACAAGTGCTTTTGCTTTTTCTTCGATGGACTTTGACAGGTCGGACACTTGGGACAAGTGGGACTTTGCAGTCGAGGCAAGTTTGAGCTGGAGATCTTTTCCCTGATTAGTTAATGTGGTGATTTGGTGATTTGCTGATGAAAGCTTGGCTTCGAAATCGGTTTTGAGTTTTGAGTTTTCAGTTTTCAGTGAATTTATCTGGTCATTAGAGGCTTTTAGGTCATTGGCTGACTTGGTTAAGAGAGCATTCTTTTCTTCAAGAGTTTTACTGGCAGAAGCAAGTTTATTTGCTGATTCGGCGATCTGCTTATCTGTGAGGGTCTTCAGTTCTGCGAGTTGGGACTTATAGGACTCAGAAGACAATGACGACTCTTTAAGCTTGAGTTCCAGAGCGGCAAGTGCTTTTGCTTTTTCTTCGATGGACTTTGACAGGTCGGACACTTGGGACAAGTGGGACTTTGTAGTCGAGTCAAGTTTGAGCTGAAGATCTTTTGTCTGATTAGTTAATGTGGTGATTTGCTGATGTGCTGATGTGAGTTGAGTTGTAGATTCGAGGATTTGCTTGTCCTTTTCTTCATTGGATTTGTTTGACAGGGCAAGTTCCTGCTCTTTCAGAAGAAAAAGATTCTTAAAATTTCCGTTGTTACTTTCGGAAGGACTCATTTTCCAGTTGTCGGATTCGTTTTTATAATGAGTAAGGTCAGGATTTTTAGTTATAATATCATTTGCACAAAGAAGAAAAGCTTTCTCCTGAGGTTCAATTTCTAGCTTAGCAATATCTCTGGTAAAAGAGTTAGTGTTAGTTGTTACTCCCAGGCATTTTAAATATTCAGAGGGGGAAGCAAGAAAGTCATTAAGATTAATCAAATATGAGCCAATTGGATAGGATTTATAAAACGCAAGAAGAGATTGAAAAGTCTCAATCCAGGAACTTATTTCTGAATTGATATCTGTTTTCTTCCCCAGTGAGTTTGCTATTAGAGTTTCCAGGCCTTCAAAAAATAAAAGTATTTTAATGCTTTTATGTTTCTTAATTTCAGGTTCCATTTTTGTCAGTAAAGAAGCATCTGAAATATAGAAAAGTGTGTTTTTTGCATTTGTCAACTTTTTATTTAATCTTGTCAGGCTTTCTGTTTTAGAAAGCTTCAGAAAAGTTTTTATTCCCCCTGCAGTAAGGATATTTTTGATTGATGTAATAGAGGAAGAAGTTGCAGATGATATTAAGAAATTCATAAATCAATAAACGATTTAAAATTATTATTTTTCATGGGTAAGCTATTTTTCATATAAAAAAATACAAGTAAATATTTTATAAAAAAAGATCATAATTATCTATGATATGACTATATAATTCCAATCTATTTCTGATAAGTCTAATTCAAGGAATTCTTCGTGCTTCACAAGAATAACAATTATCTCAGCAGCTTTCAAAGCATAATCAACAGTAACTAATCTAATCCCTTTTTTTGAAAGGATTTTTGTCTCTTCATCAATATTAGGCTCTACTGCGATAACCTGGTTAGGATATTTCTCAGCTAGATGGAGAGTGATTTGTAAAGCCGGACTTTCTCTGAGGTCATCGATATTTGGTTTAAAAGCGAGCCCGAAGCAGGCAATTTTAATTTCGTTAATGGTTTTGTATCTATGAGCTTCAAGGTATCTTCCAACTGCTTCTTCTACTTTATTTATGATCCATATCGGTTTGAAATTATTTACCTCTCTTGCTGTTTTGATCAATATAGCCTCTTTCGGATTCTGATGTACAATAAACCAGGGATCAATAGCTACGCAATGCCCTCCAACCCCACAGCTAGGCTGAAGAATGTTTACTCTCGGGTGGTAGTTTGCCAGATCTATAAGTTCATGCACATCTATTTTATGTTTATCACATATTATTGAAAGTTCATTTGCGAAAGCGATATTGACATCTCGATATGAATTTTCGATAAGTTTGCACATCTCAGCTGTTCTAGTATCAGTTAGGAGGCATGCGCCTTCAACAAAGACTTTATACAATGCAGCAGCGGCTTCTGCGCATTTGTAGGTTATTCCTCCAATAATGCGGGTGTTCTGGATAATCTCTCTTAATATATGACCGGGTAGTACTCTTTCCGGACAATGGGCGATGCGAATATCCGAAGCTTCGCCTTTATGATGAGGGAAAGAAAGATCTGGTCTTTCCTGGGCAAGCCACTCTGACATTTGTTCTGTTGTTCCAATAGGAGATGTGGACTCAAGAATTACAAGATTTCCTTTTCTGAGAACAGGAGCTATTGATCTGGCGGCAGCTTCTATATAGCTTAAATCTGGTTCAAAATTATCTTTAAAAGGTGTTGGTACTGCTATTAAGAATGCGTCGGCTGGTTCGGGTTGTAAAGTAGCTCTAAGATATCCTTCATGTACCGTAGAATGAACTAATATATCAAGTTCAGGTTCTTGTATATGAATTTTACCCTTGTTGATGATAGAAACAGTTTTCTCATTTATATCGAGTCCTATTACTTTAATTCTTTTTGAAGCAAAAACAGCGGCTGTAGGTAAGCCTATGTATCCTAACCCAATAACAGAAATAACTTTATCCTTGTATCGTTCCGGCATGATTTTTATCTCTTTATATATTGAAATATTTCTTTATTTCCAAAACAATTCTCTGGCTGGCTTTTCCATCTCCGAATGGATTATGGGCATATGACATTGCATTATATATTTGTTCGTCAGTCGTCAATAACATAACACTATCAATTATTGAATTTGTTTGAGTACCCACCAGCTTTACTGCTCCTGCTGTTACTGCTTCTGGTCTTTCTGTAATATCCCTTAACACAAGGACTGGCTTGCCGAGAGAAGGAGCCTCTTCCTGAATCCCTCCTGAGTCTGTTAGGATAATATGAGAGAGAGTCATTAAAAATACAAACTGCAAATAGTTGGGCGGCTCTATAAGATATATATTCTTGTGCCCTTTTAATATTCTAGTTACAGGTTCCTGAACATTAGGATTAAGATGAACAGGGTATACGAAGTCTACATTGGGAAGTTTCCTGGAAAGAATTTTTATTGCAGTGCAGATATTTTCAAAAGCTTTTCCGAAATTTTCTCTGCGGTGGCCGGTTATTAAAATCATCTTACGGCTGGCTGAGTGCTGATAGTTGGCAGTTGATAGTTGTTTCTTTAAATCGTTTTGTAGGGCTGGTGAATCTTTTATTTTTCCCATTATCATCTGAAGCGCATCGATTATTGTATTTCCTGTGACAAAGATGTTTTCAGGTAAAACATTCTCTTTTATAAGATTATCTTTTGACTCGTCAGTCGGACAAAAGTGCAGCTTTGCTAGCGAACCAGTCACTTTACGATTAGCTTCTTCCGGCCACGGGGAATGAAGGTTCCAAGTGCGAAGGCCGGCTTCAACATGTCCTATATCTATTTTTTGATAAAAGGCAGCCAGACTTGCTGTCATAGTGGTTGTTGTATCTCCTTGCACAAGAACCAAATCAGGGCTGAATTCCATTAAAACCTCTCTAAGCCCAAGAAGTATTTTACTTGTCATATCAAAAAGATTCTGGCTGGGTTTCATTATGTTTAAGTCAAAATCAGGTATAATTCCGAAAAGACTTAATACCTGATCGAGCATATGACGGTGTTGAGCAGTTACACAGACTTTAACATGAAAAATATTTTTGTATTTTTCAAGTTCTTGGACTAGGGGCGCTAATTTTATGGCTTCTGGTCTTGTGCCAAAAACACACAATATTTTTTTCACAGGAATAAGTATGAATTACTTAGAAATTAAAGTTGATTCCGGGGAAGAAAGGAAGCCAGCCGTTTTGTATTATGTTAAATCCGCCAATCTGAATACCATAATCCATAGCATAATTAATAATGCCAATCTGGAATTTTGGTCTTGTTGCCAGATTTGCCATGCCCATTTGAAGCCCTGCCATTTCATTTTTGGTGTTATTGATAAAACCAAGGTCAAATCCTTCGGCTTTATCTTTGTTTAAGTTAGCAATCGCCATTTGGAAGCCGCTGCTTTTTTCTCTTGAAATGTTAACTGTGCTCATTCTAAAACCGTAAAATTGAAGTGAATCATTTTTAATAAATGACATTTGAATACCTTCAACATAATCGGAACATGCTACAAAAGGGCTAAATTCCATGCCATAAACGCACCCTGAGCCGCCTGAATAGAATGGACCAAACCTTAGACCATAAAGATTTTTTGACACATAGGAGGGAACATTAGGCAATAATACAATTTGAAGGATGGGCCACCATCCCGGAGGTTCGTTCTCAGCAGCCTCTACTTTCTCCCAGGTATTCATGTCAGTTTTCTTTGGATCACTTAATTTATATGAATCAGCGGGAACTTTGTACTGATTTTCAGCTATACAATTTAAGCTCAAAATTGCTATAAAAATAGAAAGAAAAAAAACGAAGGCAGTTCTTTTCATGCTTAAAATCCCTTTTATCGCTGATAATTATATATGTCTATATGCGTCGTAATAATATAAGAATTGTCATTAGAAATTTGCCAATCTTTAAATAAAAAATTATTATACTTTTATTGTTTGGAAATAAATACAAAATCATTTTGCTGGATTAGATGTGACCTACATTTAGCTGAAAGGTTTTACCGTATTGACTAAACAGTTTATTTGTTATTAATTCCAAACTGTTTATAAAAATTTTTAAAGGCATCGTTGATAGAGGATTCTTCAACTGGCGCTTTATTTGCAGATAAATCTTCTATGACATTTTCCGGCAGTTCTGCCAGAAATTCCGAAGGCATTTGGTAGCTTTGCGAACCATACTTCATACGGCTTCCGGCATTGGTCATATATAGTAATTTTTTCGCGCGGGTTATGGCCACATAGAAGAGCCTCCTTTCTTCATCAGTGTCCCGTTCTTCAAGAGCTCTGGAATGAGGAAATAGATTCTGTTCCATTCCTACAAGAAACACACATGGAAATTCCAATCCTTTAGCAGAGTGGACAGTCAGGAGAGTGACTGAGTTTTTTTCCTCCTCGCCTTCTACCTTGTCGCTGTCGTCTGAGAGACTGAAAGACTCTAAAAAGTTTGTAAGCGTGGCTTCTTCCGGCACTTTATTTTCTTCAAATTGTCCCATTGCATTGATGAATTCTATAACATTTTCTCTACGGTCTTCAGCTTCGTCAATGTTCTTGTAGATTTTCTGAAAACAGTTCAGATAACCGATTTCTTCGAAATAAGCTCTTGTTTTTCCGGGAAGATCTCCGCTCTCGGCGAAGAAAGCTGTGTATTTATTTATAGACGATGTGAATGCAGAAAGAGGTGTTTTCTGTTTCGGAGAGAGAGTATCCAAGAACGAAATATTATTAAAGGTTTTAAGAAGAGCGCTGTTTTTGTCGAAAGTTCTGGCTGATTCAAGAAATTTAAGCCCAAGGTTTCTGGAAGGAACTCCCAGAATTCGAAGAAGGCTCTGGTCATCAGAAGGATTACTCAGCAATTTGAGATAAGCCACGGCATCGCGTACTTCCTTTCGGTCATAAAAGGAGTTTGAGCCTACAATCCTATAAGGAATTTTGTTCATTCTGAATTGTTCTTCAAAAAGTCTGGATTGATGGTTAGACCTGTAAAGTATAGCTATATCCCTGAATCTTATTTCAGGGTATTCGTACTGAACTTTTCTTATCTGATTTGCTATATAAAAAGCTTCGCTCTTATCTGTTTGCAGCGAAATGGTCTTTATTTTTGCGCCGACACCGTTTTCCGACCATAGTTTTTTTGAGTGGCGCTGTTTATTTCCTGAGATAAATACATTGGCAGCTTCAAGGATATTGTTGGTGGAGCGATAGTTCTGTTCGAGTTTTACTACACGGCAGTTTTGGTATCTGTTAGGGAATTTTAATATATTTTCAACTACAGCGCCGCGCCAACCGTATATACTTTGGTCGTCATCTCCGACTACGCACAGGTTTTTATATTTTTCTGCTAGCAGTTCTATCAGTTTAAACTGAGCATAATTCGTATCCTGAAATTCGTCTATAAGAATGTACTTGTATTTTTCCTGATATTTTGAAAGGATTTCGGGATTTTTCTGCCAAAGATCTACTGTGTACATGAGAATATCATCGAAGTCGAGCATGTTTTGCGCTATAAGAATTTCCTGGTATTTTTCATAGATTCTTGAAGCAATTGCCCACATGTAGCCCTGATTAGCTTTGCATTGTTCTGGAAATTTGAGTTCTTGTTTTGCCTTGCCGATGTAGGATAAGAAAAGATTTATATCAGTATCATCTTCCTTGAGTTTGAGTTCGGCAATTGCAAGTTTTAGAATTCCTTTCTGATCCTGGTCATCTGCTATGGTGAAGTTTCTGTGAAGTGGAGTTTTTTCGACTTCAGCGCGAAGAATTTTCATACAGAATGCATGGAATGTGCCCAGAAATAATTTTGAAGCGCAATCTGAACCTAAAATAAGTTTGATTCGTTCTTTCATCTCGCGTGCGGCTCTGTTTGTAAAAGTCAAACCAAGAATAGAATCAGGAGCAATCCAATTCTTAATTAGATTGGCGATTCGATGGGTGATGACTTTTGTTTTGCCCGTCCCCGCGCCAGCAAGTACAAGCAAAGGGCCATTTATTATTTCAACAGCTTCTTTCTGGGATGGGTTGAGACCTTCAAGGATGTTATACATATAAAATATTTTGAAAATTATCTTTTCTTATAAAGAGTTCATACAAACTTTATGCATTGAGTTCGGCAGATAGCTCGAAGCCATTCTCCGATGACATTGCGGCGGCAGAAGTAACTGGGAGTTCCATATTGGCGAAAATGCCTTTGTTAAAGATATAATCCCTTGCTTCTGAAGCCGTTGAACAATCAAACGCTGAATCTTTATAGTGAGAGCATGGGGTAGAATGTTCATATGTTGCCACATAAAAGCAAAATCCTCTTTCAAGGTTGAAAGCTCTAACAACTAGATCTTTTTGGGCAACTGATGCAAGGTAGGCAATATTAGAATCAAAGGATATAACGCCTGCTATCCTGGGCGTGCTATAGCTGTCCTTTTCGTAATCCATTGCAAGAAGAGCCAGAGAGAGGGCATCTCTGACAGGGTACCCCATTTCAATTTTTTCAGCAATTGGATCAGTATGGGATCCATTGGATATGACTGTAAAATTTTTAGCAATTTTAATGCAATTATAAGAGATGTAGGGATTTTTAGTCAGGTCTGCTTCAAAGCCTGACTTTGGCACTACAGAAATAATATTGGCTGAAAGTCTTGTCGAACGGTTCGGAAACGATCTTGAAGAAATCCTGTACATCCCTGTATTTCTGCCGCTTTTTGTTTGTCCTACTGCAACAATTCTGCCTACATACATATTAAAATATAAGTTTTGAGTTTTAAGTTTTGAGTTATGGGTTACTAAGTTAAAATGCGAACGAACTGATAATTGAGAAATAGCCTTCTGTCAGCTCCGGTCCGCATAATATCCACAAATATGTTCCTATTGCAAGGAATGGTCCGAACGGCAATTCGGAATAAATGTTTTTCCCGCGGAATAATATCAGAGCAACGCCGAATATCAGTCCGAAGATAGCCCCTATAAAAAGAGTAAAAAACCAAACAGCAGGGATTAAACCAAAACATGCTCCCACAGCGCCGAGATATTTTACATCTCCCCATCCCAAAATATCTTTTCTGAAAAGTTTCTTTCCGATAAAAGAAAAAGAACCTAACAGAAGAACTGAAACGATAAAGCCTAGCAGAGAGTTTTCGAGTCCGGAAATGTGGCTATTTCTACCAACACTTTCAGGAAGAGAAAATGCTGTAATTAAAGCAAGAACGATTATAGTGTAATTGATTTTGTCGGGGATTATTTTGTGTTTGATATCTATCAGAAAGGTAAGTATTACAAGAGATGTAGCCAACAAATATATTATAAGAGTTGGAAAGCTCTGTTCTGAATTAACAACTCTCAGGTAATCAATAAGGAAAAAAACTGCTGTAATAAGTTCAACCATAATGTATCTGGGAGAAATTTTTATTTTGCATGCCCTACATTTGCCCATAAGAAGGAGATAGCTAAATACCGGAATATTGTCATACCATTTGATCTGCGATTGACAGTTGGGGCAGTGGGATGGATTTGATATAACCGACTCTCTTCTAGGGATTCTCCATATGCAGACATTGAAGAAACTCCCGAGACATAGCCCGAAAAGAAAAATCACAATAGATGAAAAAACTATCCAGTCCTGATTAAAAAAAGATTCTAAAGATGGCATATTTATAAGTTTTCCAATTCTTATTATAATTTTAAACGATTGTTAATTACACGCATCTGCAAAGTTTACTCAGCATTGAGCTGTTTTAGTGTTTCGGGAGGGATGCGATCCGGATGAGCGTCATATGTGGGATTGTCCAGAAGAAAATAAATTGTCCTTTTGTTAGGCGTAAGATTTTTGTATTTGAGAGCCTCCATCATATTATTGAATGAGATTTCCGCATCCTTTTTTAAACCTAATGACCCCTGCACATAAGTCAAACGATACCATGAACCAACAAGAAGCGGATATACCACAACTTCCTTTAACAGATAGGGGAGGGCTTCTTTAAGTTTGCCTTCCTTTACAAGCCCAAGAGCGATAAAACCGTTACTATGGGCATAGTTCGATACCGACATTGTGTTAAACATGTCCAAATAATAAAGGGCTTTTGAAGTATTGTTTAAATCCTGAAGATATATGGTTCCTGCTTTATAGACATATTGAGTGTTCTTCTCATATTCTACGCCTTTTCCATAGTACTGGGCGGCTTGAAGTTTATATCCGTCAACTTCGGCATATTCTCCTAACCTGAAATAATATGAACTCATAGTATCAAAAAAAACCATCAATCCTGTAATAACTATAAGTATTATTGAAACAATAATCATAGGATACGAGATATATTTTGGAATCAGAGGTTTAATAACTTTTGCGGAGTTTGCATTTTTTTTAGGTGAGATAATTTTTATTTCAGTTGGAAGCTGTTTCTTTCTCAGAATTTGCGCCCAGAGAATACCGGCAAGGAGGGCGGAAAAGAAAACAGTAGGCCATTCAAAGAATATCAGATCCATAAGTCCATGAATGAAAAGCAGGATATATGCAAAGAGCGCTATCTTGGCATATCCTGATAGTTTATAATAGCGAATTAAGCACATTATCATAGGCAGTGCCCATATAATCAGCCAAATGAGCATTCCTGGTATTCCGTATGCTGCTGCCATATAAAGGATTGAATTGTGAGGGTGATTTGATCGTACCGCGTTATCGGGTTTAGTAAAGTAATCAATTGGTCTATAGAGCTGAAATTCACTTTCAAAACGCGGAGCGCTTACTCCTAAATAAGGATGAGTCGAAATCAAATCTATGCATCCTTTCCAGAGAGGAATTCGTACATCGCGGTCAACAGTCTCGGCAAGTTTATCTTTAAAAGAATTTTCTTTATTTTGTATTATGCTCAGAGCATTGCTATTGTCTGAAGTATCTTCAGGATGATAAGTAGATATAATAAGAAACCCCGCAAGAGCTATAAATGCCACAGCTAAAATGGCGATAGAGCTTTTAATGTATTTTTTTCTGAATTCAAGGAAGAGAGCGATAACTATCAGTGCAGGAAAGAGAGCGAATATAGTTCTTGTTCTGCATAGAATTATGATGTAGAGCGATGCAAAAGTTGTTATAGCAAGAACTATAGAAAAAATGCTTATCAGCAGGAATTTATTAAATTTAGCTGACCATTTTTTATAGAGAATAACAGCCAGATAAAAAGTAAATGGCATTATTATCGCAAGGGTGGCGGCGTGCCAGTTCCTATTGCCAGCTATTCCAACTATTTCATCACTTTGAATTAAAGAGACAGAAATATCAAAGAGAAGAAATATAAAAAAATAAACTGGCAAGGCTTTTTCTAATTTATCGCTGTATAAATAAGCGAAAAATGGAATGGTTATCCATAATATTGAAAAGAAAAATTCTGGAATTGTTATCGTATCAAACATAAAAAGATGAACGACCGGAACAATAAGGAATAGCAATGATAGAATCAGGAGAATCCTGGAATTTTTCAGATTATCCAACAGCCTTCTGGGGTTTATGAATATAAAAGCTAAGCAGAGCGCCGAAATTGAGGGCAGATTAAAAAAATACTGAACAGTCTTATAATATGTAAAAGGATATATATAAAACAAAGGAAAAACCAGTGAACCACACACAAGCAGTATAATTGTCTGAATCATTTGTAAAAGTTCCTGTGAAACTTGGGATTAAATTCTATTAATAGGTCATATATTTTTCGGCTTTTTTCGTTTCAGGCTGATCCATTGAGCCATTCCAAACTACATACTTTATAGGTTCAGAAGAATTAACTCCAAGTACAAAGTATTCGCCAAGCGAGTTTATGGCGTGGATAGTAACTTCATCCAGGTATCCTGTCTGGAGTTCTCCCAGTTCTCTGGCTGCCTGATAAACAGCGTCCTTGATAGTAAAACCCATTTTTAAATAAAGAACAACGCTTCTGGCTGTTCCAGCTCTTATTGTCATTTCTCCTGTGTGAGTGCACGCGCAAGCTCCGTAACGGCTGTCAGCATAACTTCCTGCTCCGATTATCGGACTGTCTCCAAGCCTGCCTGGGTATTTCCATGCCCATCCTGCCGTACTTGTAGCAGAAGATATTCTTTCTTCATCGTCTAAACTTAAATAAACTGTCGTATCAAAAAGTTTTTCAGGGTCAACAGCATGTGATTTTACATCCAAAAGCCTGATGTTAGGGAAATCTTTTTTCTGCTCATCAGTCAGAACCTGGGAAAGATGTTTTTTCCAGGCTTTTATGGAAGCGTCAGTTTCATTTATATTTGGAACAGCTTCAATTTCCCGCGCGAATCTTTCAGCTCCTTCTCCGACTAGAATCTCATAAGGAAGCCTCTCCATTAATTCATATGCTATTTCCACAGGGTGCTTAAAACCTTTGATTGCGCCTACCGCGCCTGACCTTCTGGTGTTCCCATCCATCACTGCGGCATCCAACTGCAGTTCTCCCAGAATATTGGGCCATGAAGATTGACCGACTGTGTGAATGTCAGTATTTTCTTCCACAAGTTTTATGCCTTCAATAATTGCCCTGAGTCCGTTTTGTCTGGCTTTGAGCATTTCAACGGCTTTTGGAACGCCGCATCTGCCCTCATAGTTGGCTAGTAAAAGCATTTGCTCACTCCATTTTATTATTTCTTAAAATATTTTTTTATCGGCAAAAGTATAATACATGCTATAACCACTCCTACGCAAACTCTGAAGAAGCCGCTTTCAAAAATTTTTAGTTGGTCAACTACATTAGGAATATAGAGAATTACAATTGCGTTAAGCCCATAGAAACTGAACCGTTCCCACATTTCGGTAAAGAAAAGTCTCCAGAGAGCCGCCGGATGATTATTAAGATTAAGCATTCTTCCCCAATTAATTTTGACTATTAACGAAAAATCATGCTAAAATTTACTTAGGAACGGATTGTTTGCAATTGATTATATAAAATTCCGATGTTTTACAGAACAGCAGGCTAAAGAGTTAGTTACGCTTCAATGCGGTTGAATTAAGGTAGGGACGGCTCCACGCAGAGCGTGGCAAGCTCCGGAGTTTATAACGCAGAAGCGTTACCGTCCGAAATACATATAATTTTCTTCGGCGATCTCTGTGTCTTGCGAAGGCGCATGGTTAAAAAGACACGCATACTCTTAATTTAATGACATTGAATTACGCTTAGCCTTATGTAGATTATTCAGGCCTTAATGAGGAGATGCAGTTGGTGCTTTTGTCGCTGCAGGAGGGGAAACAATTTCTATTTTGTCTACATTTACTACGGTGGTACCATCCTGATCGATTTTTCCTGAAATGATGACTGTCATGTCAGTGGTTACATCCTGATTTTTCCATGCAAACCTGGAAACTTCGATTGTAATTTCACCTGTCGAATCCTGAAATATAAACTCGTCATCGTCGATTCTTTTTACGATCTGACCTTTTAATATCACCCAGGTGTCGTCAGGGCATTGTATTGCTTGTCTTACTGAAATAATTGTATCTTTATAAGAGGTGTCAACGAAATCAGCCATTAGAGTCGTCGATAAAGATAATAAAATAGTTACAATTATAAGATGTTGTTTCATAATACTTATTCCTTCTTAGATTTTTCTATTGATTAAATCTCAAAATATCCCTTTGGCACTACTTAATTCAGTTATTTTAGTTAAAATTTTTTCCTTATCAAAAATGGGGAAAAGGATTTTTTAGCATAGGAAAAAATACTTTATGAAACAGAAACTGGCATTAATATCTGTCGTAGTTGACGATTACGACAGAGCTATCGAGTTTTATACTGAAAAACTCCACTTTGATCTGATTGATGATTCAACGCTAACGCCAACCAAACGGTGGGTGGTCATCGCTCCGAAAGGTTCAGTTGGATGCTCTATTCTGCTTGCGAAAGCTGTTGGCGATGAACAAAAAAGCCGCATTGGTAACCAAGCAGGCGGAAGAGTTTTTCTTTTCCTTCATACTGACAATTTCGAGAGAGATTATCAGAATTTACTCGATAATAAAGTAACGATTATTAGAGAGCCGAAAACTGAAGTTTATGGTAAAGTTGCAGTCTTTGAGGACTTATACGGTAACTTATGGGATTTGATAGAACCACCTAAATCATATTCAGCTTAGACGAATACTCTCACCACAGAGGGCGCAGAGAACACAGAGGAAAACACTAATCACGATCTACTAACCACTGGCCACGGAATTTCTGACATCTTAAGTCAGAAATTCGACGCGGCTTAATTCCAAAAATGGAAATTTTCAACAGATTTGTCAATACAATTTGAAGTTAATATTAAAATTTAAACTTTTTGATATGAAAAAGATTTAAAGCATTTTGCCAATTCCATAAAATTGTCGTTGCAGGTAATTAATCTAAAAAACTTTAATCGAAAAGGAGAAATATGGGTGAGGAAGTAAAGAAAAGATGGGGATGCTTCAAGGTCGGTTTAATAGTAATACTTGTTTCTGTTCTACTATTGGCTGGAATTGTAGGCGGGCTTTACTTATGGGGGAATTACAGGATAGATAAAGCTGAACGAACTGTTTCTGAATACCTTCAGAAGAAATACAACAGGGAGTTTGTCGTTACAAACGGACATTACATCTGGGCTACAGGCACATACACATTTGATGCTTACGCAAAAGACGATCCTGAACTTAAATTTCCGGCCTTTGCAGGCTTCAGACTCTACGAAAACGGAATCGGAGATATGTATTTTCTCAATTGGAGAGGAAGAGAAGCACACAAAATGCTCGATCCTTATGTAAACGCTATATCAAAAAATAATGTTTACGGAGCTATGTATGGAGCAGGAGTTCCTTCGGGTAGCCAGGAATGGGAAACTATTATGGCAGGAATATATGATAATAATCTCAACCCTCTTCAAGCTGCTGCAAAATATCCCAGGAAAATTTATCTAAACACCAGTGTCTCTTTCGCTTTAGATGTTACAGAAGAAAACAAGGAAGAGATATTCAAAAAAGTGTTCACTCTTATCGATTTTCTCAAGAAGTCCGGCTTCGGGGATGTGAGCGTAGTTATATATTTTTATCCATCCAATGTTTTGAATGGAAAAATTATTAAAGATGTTTACAAAAACAATCCTGAAGAATTCGAAAATGATCATTGGAAAGAACGAATTTTTTCTATTGGTAGCGGCGAAAATATACATACATGGGAAGACCTTAAGAAATATTCTAATAGAAGGGAAAATGGCAGATGGGTTAATGACTATAACAATTCACAAGCTTCAAATAAGCCAAATTAAGAAAGGGAGAAAAACATGAATACAAATTTAAACGACAGGAATGCAAACATCATCAGCGATATGGCTTATATTGCTGGTAAATTAGGAAATCTGGACACAAAAGATGCAAGAAATATCCGAGATGTTTTTTATGACAATAATGGGGAATTAAAGACTTTTACTGATAAGGAATTGAATAACTTTGCACATAAGATTGACAGTAATAAAGCAAAATACGCTGATGTTCTTGATAATACGAAGCTAGTTGGAACTGCAAACGATACTGTTACAGGTTATAAAGGAATTGCTTTGCAGGATTTAAGAGATAAGAGCGTAACGATAGGAAATGCGGGGACGGAAGGCTGGTCAGATGTCATAAACGATGGGCAAATGGCGGTCGGTAAGGTTCCTGATCAGTTGTCTTCAGCTAATGATTTTGTGAATAAACTGAAGACTGATGTAGATAAAAACGGTAATCCCATTATTAACTCAGACACTGCTCTCAATCTTACCGGGCATTCCCTGGGAGGTTCATTATCACAACTTCTTACAGTAGAACTTATTGAGAAAAATAAAATAGGAACTGTCAAAGCATTTGAACCGTTTGGACCGGCTACGATTATTGCAAATGATCCGGACTTGAAAGAGAAATACGAACAAAACAAAAGCGCTATCGACGGGACAGTAACAAATTTCATAGAACCTCAAGATGGTATCGCTAATGTAACGCCTCAAATAGGAACAATTATCAATATTGCTGACCCAACAGGAGAAGCTCAGGACGGATATGTAACTTCGTTAATAATAGGAGGGCTTTTTGAACCTGTATCTACAATATTAAAAGCAGCGTACGAAACATATGTAAATCATGTTTTAACAAATCTTGATGGCTATAGCTATGATCAATATGGCAATATTATTCCAGGCTCGAAAAGAAGTTTGATGGAAAAGATGTTAGATAAGGGCTTAGAAATTCTTAGTGATGGGAATAATCCCAGAATAGGATCTAGCGGCGGTGCCGTACTTAGCCCACAAGATATTGAAGCAATGAAAAATCTACTTTTAGGTTTCATTGACAATATTGAGAAAAAGCTGGCTGAAAATCAAATACAAAGGAGAGATGGGAATTATTTGACTCCAGAAGCACTGGACGAAATTAATAAACTATGGGATGGATTTTCAAGTTGTCTTGGTAATTTCTTTAACAGACTGAATGAAGGTGATGCTTCTCTCTCCCCCAGTCTTTCGATAGGGGCATACAATGCAGTAATGGGCAATACAAATTCATACTCTACCACGCAGTCTGTATCAGTTGCTCCTCCGCGCAGGGTTGACCCGATAGCCATTGATATGGACGGAGACGGAGTGGAAACCCTCTCTAATGTTGACGGCGCATATTTTGACTTGGACAAAAACGGTTTTGCGGAAAAAACAGGTTGGATTAAAGGGGATGATGCTTTGCTTGTTCGTGATTTGAATAACGATGGAAAAATTAACGATGGCGGTGATTTGTTCGGAGATCAGACTGTTTTGTCCACGGGAGTCAAGGCAGCAACAGGTTTTGAAGCGTTGGCTGAGCTTGACAGCAATAAAGATGGATTGATTACCACAGAGGACACAGAGTTTTCAGAGTTGAAGGTCTGGAAAGACTCTAATTCAAACGGCATTGCCGATGAAGGAGAGCTAAGTTCGTTAGCAGAAGCCGGAATTAAGAGCATCAGCTTAAATGCACAAACAGTTAATACTACTGGTGAAGATGGAAATACCCTTGCCAGAACTTCCAGCGTGGAGTTTGAGGATGGCAGAGTTAATACTGTTTCAGAATACCTGTTTGACCGTAATACAATAGACACGGTTGTGTCCAACCAACAGATTGTTGCTGACGACATCAAGATATTGCCGTTTATGAGAGGTTTTGGTAATTCCGCAGATTTACATACTGCGATGAGCAATGATGCTGTTCTGAAACAAATGGTAGAGAATTTTATCAATATCGGGTCAACGAATTTAACGAATTCCACGAACGCTTCAACTACTTCACCCATTGACGCATCTACTCTTAATACCAAATTCGAAGCTATTCTTTTCCGATGGTTTGGAGTAGATGCTGTGGCATCAGATAGCAGAGGTGGGAATATTGACGCCAGACGGCTTGCCGTCTTGGAAAAAAATTTTGCCGAAGGATTTGAAGGTTTTGGAGCGACAGGAACAGGAGAAAGAACAGCTAATCCGAATACTTTGGCAGCAGCTCAGTTAAATGCTATATACAACGACATCAAGGGCAAATTCTTTTCAAACATGGTAATCCAATCATTCCTGAAAGAATTCGTAATGCTGGGAGCAGTGGAGATAATTGATAATGGAGAATTGAAAATTAATAATGAGATAGCGGATTTTATACTCAATTACCAGAAGAATTTAGCCACAGATTACGCAGAGGAAAATACGAATGTTAACAGTGAACCGTTGACCGATGGAGAACAAACTGTAAACGGTCAACTGTCAACTGTCAACGGAATTAAATTCTACGCTCTTTCCCATGCTGTTAAATCTCTTGGTTCGACTACGGAACAGGAAAGTTTCCTGAATTATTTCATGCCAAAGGGCGATGATTATTTCAATATATTGACAATGTTTGCCTCAGAAAATTTTATCATTGGAACTAAAGGCAATGATGTTATGCGCACCCATGCCAATATTACAGATAATCGCATCTACGGCGGAGCCGGAAATGACGATATCCGAAGCGGAAATATAGGCTGGGTTAAGAATGACCTCTTTGAAGGCGGCAAGGGTGATGATTATCTTGAAGGCAGTTATGGTTCGGACACATACATCTACAACCGCGGTGACGGTAATGATGTGTTAGTCGAGTATAACCGTGCGGGTGTCGATACAGATACAGTCAAGTTCGGAGAAGGGATTAAGGAAAGTGACCTTTTTATCGAACGCAAGAATAATGATCTGTTTGTTACGATTAATGACAATGGCGGAAGCATCAGACTACCAGATTACTTCGTAAATGGCGAAAGAAGGATAAGCGTGTTCAGCTTTGCCGATGGAACGAGCATGAACCTTGCTAAGATATTTTACGAAGGAAGCAAACTTCTCGGTACGGATGGAAATGACACTATGCGTACCCATGCCAATATTACAGATAATCGCATCTACGGCGGAGCCGGGAATGACGATATCCGAAGCGGAAATATAGGCTGGGTTAAGAACGACCTCTTTGAAGGCGGCAAGGGTGATGATTATCTTGAAGGCAGTTATGGTTCGGACACATACATCTACAACCGCGGTGACGGTAATGATGTGTTAGTCGAGTATAACCGTGCGGGTGTCGATACAGATACAGTCAAGTTCGGAGAAGGGATTAAGGAAAGTGACCTTTTTATCGAACGCAAGAATAATGATCTGTTTGTTACGATTAATGACAATGGCGGAAGCATCAGGTTACCTGACTACTTTGTAAACGCCGAAAGAAGGATAAGCGTGTTCAGCTTTGCCGATGGGACGAGCATGAAATTGGCTAAGATATTTTACGAAGGAAGCAAACTTCTCGGTACGGATGGAAATGACACTATGCGTACCCATGCCAATATTACAGATAATCGCATCTACGGCGGAGCCGGGAATGACGATATCCGCAGCGGAAATATTGGTTGGGTTAAGAACGACCTCTTTGAAGGCGGCAAAGGTGATGACTACCTTGAAGGCAGTTACGGTTCTGACACATACATTTACAACCGCGGTGACGGTAATGATGTGTTAGTCGAGTATAACCGTGCGGGTGTCGATACAGATACTATTAAGTTCGGAGAAGGGATCAAGGAAAGTGACCTTTTTATCGAACGCAAGAATAATGATCTGCTTGTTACTATCAATGATAATGGCGGAAGCATCAGACTACCAGATTACTTCGTAAATGGTGAAAGAAGGATAAGCGTGTTCAGTTTCGCCGATGGAACGAGCATGGAATTGGCTAAGATATTTTACGAAGGAAGCAAACTTCTCGGTACAGATGGTAACGATGTAATGCGCACTCATGCCAATGTTACAGATAACCGCATCTACGGCGGAGCCGGGAATGACGATATTCGAAGCGGAAATATTGGCTGGGTTAAGAACGACCTTTTTGAGGGCGGCAAGGGTGATGACTATCTTGAAGGCAGTTACGGTTCGGATACATACATCTACAACCGCGGTGACGGTAATGATGTGTTAGTCGAGTATAACCGAGCCGGAGCCGATACCGATACAGTCAAGTTCGGAGAAGGGATCAAGGAAAGTGACCTATTTATTGAACGCAAGAATAATGATCTGCTTGTTACTATCAATGATAATGGCGGAAGCATCAGACTACCAGATTACTTCGTAAATGGCGAAAGAAGGATAAGCGTGTTCAGCTTTGCCGATGGAACGAGCATGAACCTTGCTAAGATATTTTACGAAGGAAGCAAACTTCTCGGTACGGATGGAAATGACACTATGCGTACCCATGCCAATATTACAGATAATCGCATCTACGGCGGAGCCGGAAATGACGATATCCGAAGCGGAAATATAGGCTGGGTTAAGGACGACCTCTTTGAAGGCGGCAAGGGTGATGACTATCTTGAAGGCAGTTACGGTTCGGACACATACATTTACAACCGCGGTGACGGTAATGATGTGTTAGTCGAGTATAACCGAGCCGGAGTCGATACAGATACAGTCAAGTTCGGAGAAGGGATTAAGGAAAGTGACCTTTTTATCGAACGCAAGAATAATGATCTGTTTGTTACGATTAATGACAATGGCGGAAGCATCAGGTTACCTGACTACTTCATCAATGGTGAAAGAAGGATAAGCGTGTTCAGCTTTGCCGATGGAACGAGCATGAACCTTGCTAAGATATTTTACGAAGGAAGCAAGCTTCTCGGTACGGATGGAAATGACACTATGCGTACCCATGCCAATATTACAGATAATCGCATCTACGGCGGAGCCGGGAATGACGATATCCGAAGCGGAAATATAGGCTGGGTTAAGAACGACCTCTTTGAAGGCGGCAAGGGTGATGATTATCTTGAAGGCAGTTATGGTTCGGACACATACATCTACAACCGCGGTGACGGTAATGATGTGTTAGTCGAGTATAACCGAGCCGGAGTCGATACAGATACAGTCAAGTTCGGAGAAGGGATTAAGGAAAGTGACCTTTTTATCGAACGCAAGAATAATGATCTGTTTGTTACGATTAATGACAATGGCGGAAGCATCAGACTACCAGATTACT